>ENA-OVGB01000033-OVGB01000033.1-human-gut-metagenome-genome-assembly--contig:-NODE-33-length-144714-cov-24.016045_pt1 | contig 144714 bp, 86 predicted proteins | sample MGYA00237767_ERZ505413 | MGnify/ENA primary metagenome ERZ505413 (study PRJEB26158, sample SAMN06016410) | human gut metagenome | biome: human gut; feature: ankylosing spondylitis patient; material...
CATCGTTTCTACAGTCTTGGCACTGCCGAGCCGCATCCTATATTATACAAATATAGTGAAAGGCGAGAGCAGCAGCAAGACGGGAAAACAACGTTTTCACGCGATTGATGTTGCCGAGCCGCATCCTATATTATACAAATATAGCGAAAGGCGAGTGCAATGACAAGACGGAGAAACATCGTTTCTACAGTCTTGGCACTGCCGAGCCGCATCCTATATTATACAAATATACAAAAAAACATGTCCGGAACATGTGATTCCGGACATGTTTTTATTCTTTCACGTCTCAGTCATAGTCCTTACGTGGCACATTGCCGTTCAGCTCGTGCCCCTCTCCTTGCGCAGACAATAGCGTTCGCACTGCGCGCAGATGTCATATCCGAGCATGGCTCCGAGTATGAAGTCCTCCTCCGGAGTAAGTTGGTTGAGCGGACGGTCCACCATCCGCCTTATGGCATGAATGCACTCCCTCTTTCCGAAGAACAGGTTCACCTTTCTGCTGTCCACCGGCTGCACCATGAAGTCGATGTTCTGTCTCCGCAGACGGCTCACCGCCGCCTCCTCATACTTTCGGTTCACCGTGAAGAGCACCATCTGTCTCACGCCCTTCTTCAGCTCATATATATGATTCATGAACACCTTCAGTTCGGTGGGATGTATCTCAGTCCGCTCCATTGTCTTGTCTTTCCTCCTTTCCTTATGCCTCATTGTAAGTATGCGCGGCACATGAGTGACGCCTTCTCCCTGTGTCCGCAGCGCACGGAGGGTCAGCCTATCTCAGCCTTCACAGCCTCCGCCCACGCGCCGATACGTCCGTCGGTGAGGTCGCTCTCGTTCACATCGTCTATGGCAAGACCCACGAAACAGCCGTCGACAACAGCCGTGGACGACTCGAACGTATATCCGTCAACAGACACTCCGCCGCCCGCGAACGTGCAGCCGCTGTCCTTCAGACCCTCATACAAAGCGCCCAAGGCGTCGCAGAACGTGTCGCCGTACGACTCCGAGTCGCCGCAACCGAAGAGAGCCACCGTCTTGCCCTGCAGTCCGGTTTTCCTCAACAGCTCCAGAGCGTCATACCAGTCGTCCTGCAACTCGCCGCATCCCCATGTGGAGCTGCCGAGCACCAGCACGTCATAACCGGCTATCATGTCTGCCGTAAGGTCAGCCACGTTGTGCACGTCGGCACTGTCCACACCCAGCCGCACGGCTATCCGTCCGGCTATATCCTCGCACGTTCCGGTGCTCGAACCATAAAAAACTCCTGTCTTCTTCATACCGTCAAGTTATGTTTTAATGTAAAAATTCAAACTGATGTCCACCGTCCGCCGCATCCTCCGGAATCCTCGTGCGATACCTCAGGAGCCGGACGTATCATCATCAGCTGCAAAATTAAAGCACCGACGGCAGTTATGAAATACCCAATTGTTGCGATTTTTCACACCGTAAAGTCTATTACAGTCATCACATATCGCTACACCATGCCAGAAGAAAAGGCTGCGTAATGACGTCAGACTGTACGTTCTGTCGTACAACATCTACCATGTATCACATCACCACGTCCGTCCGCCAAAACAAAACTCATCTCCATATCCTCCCTCGCACGCACAATGGCGGTTCAACCCGAATCGGTCATCAGACCGTCATAGCGTTTTTTTACTCATTTGCAGAACTCTTCATCCCTCTTCCGCACTGCTGCCGTCATATTGTCTCCCGCTTTTTCTCGATGTAGCCCGCTGCATCTTCGATAAAAGCAGAAACCAATCTGACTGACAGCAGTACGAAATAAGGATGAAGTCTGATAACCTATTCGGGTTCAAATGAAAAAAAACCGCAAAATATTTCCGATTATAGCTCATTTTGCTTATTTTTGTCCTGGAACACGGGCATGCCGCTACGACATGCCACGTCGGCGCATATCATAATGAAAGACCTGCCAGGCACAAGGCAGGGAACTGTATCAACACACAACAATAAAAAGCTATGAAAAGAATAAAACCAGCAAGCCTCATCCTCTCCGCAGCCGCGATGATCGCCTTCACGGCGTGTGACGGCAACTCCGGAAAGGCTGACGGCGACTCGGGCATACTGCCGCAGGGCATCACAATGATGACCATCGACTCTGCCAGTCTCACATCCTTCCGCGACAACGCGGAAGAAAGACGCATGCCGAACAGCCTGTTCTACGGCAAGAACGACTCCGACAGCATCAACATACTCTCCCCCGAGGGCAGCGTGCCTTCGTCCATAAGCTGCTTCCTCATAGAGAAGAAAGGGAAGAAAATGCTGTTCGACACCGGCAACGGACCGGACAAGGGAGGACGCCTCCTGGCTCTGCTCGACTCCATGGACATCAAGCCCACCGACATCGACTACGTAATGATAACCCACTTCCACGGCGACCACATAGGCGGACTCATGCGCGACGGCAAACCCGTATTCACGCAGTCGGAGGTGTATGTGCCCGAAGAGGAGTACGACTATTGGATAACCAACGCCGGCAGAGTGAAGAAGGAGCACCGCGACAACGCAGCCTTCGCGGCATCGGTGATGAAGGCTTATGCCAGACATCTGCACCGGTTCGCCTACACCGACGCGCTCCCACTTGGCGTGAAAGCGTTGCCCGCACCGGGACATACGCCCGGACACACGGTATATCAGGCAGGCAGACTGCTCGTCATAGGCGACCTCATGCACGGCTACGCACTGCAGATGCAGAACCCGAAGATATGCGCAGCCTACGACATGGACCGCAAGAAGGCTGTCGAGTCGAGGGTGAAATACATCGGGTATGTGAAGGACAAGAAGCTGATAATGGCTGGCATGCACCTGCCCGGCAACGGTGTGATAGAAGAGCAGGAATGACACGGCGGCGGCACAATGCCTTCACGCCGCCACAACGCACACCCTCAACAATGCCGCTCCATGCCTCCCCACAGGCAAGGCGAGGACGGTATGCTATGCCTGCCGCATATTGCAAGAATATGCAGGAATGTGGGTCACGGAATGAATAATTATTCACCGCAACCTCAGAATACCGCCGTATTTGCACGCGAATGGTTTTACGCTTGCAAATACGCGGCTCTCGTGCAGTTGAGGCAACACCCTGACAGCCAGCCGTTTGCGCTCCGCGACACATCCACAGGTGCTTTCCGCCATTGCAGGAAAGCCCGTTCCGCGACGCGAAAGAGGCTGTTCCGCTGCATCACACAGCCTTTTCCGCACCGTAATACAGCCCGTTCCGCACCGTCACTGTGCAAGATGTGCATCAGCAACCGCCCCGTTCGGGTATAAAAACATCGTAAAACGCATCGCACTACTGTCCTCCCTAATGCCACACTTCCGTTTTTCCGGCGTCACCGTTTCCTGTTCCGCAATTTTCCATTGTCAAAATATTTTACTGCCGGAGTGTATATTTATGCATCCGCCGGGGGCGTAAAGCCGTGCTGAAAACAGTCATAAGATGTCACGAAACGTCATGATGGCGCATGTATTTTCACCGTCATATCGCTGCAGACAGATAAGAACGCACGGCGGATGTGGGGATAATATGCATGCATAATGGCGGCGCCAGCCTTGTAGAGACGCAAAATCTTGCGTCTCACGAGGAAGGGGTGCGTTTGTTGGCAGCGTATTATAGCATGCGTATGTTGGGATGGTACAGGACGGGAGACGCAAGATTTTGCGTCTCTACTTTGGTTTGACTGCGTATAATAGGGTGGTTTGCTGTTGATGATAATGGTGGCGGAGGCATTAAGGGTTGCGGTGTGTCACTCTCTTTTTCCCGCCGCGTCACGCCCCGTTTCCGTGCCCGCGTCCTTCACAAAACGCTCACGGTAGTTCTTTGGCGACACGCCCAGATGCTTCTTCACATATTTCCCGAAGAACGAGATGTTGGGAAAATCGAGGTCGCACGAAATCTCCTTCACCGACTTCCGCGTGTATCTCAGCATGTAGCTTATGTCCTTCACCACGTATGTGTCTATTATCTTGGATGCCGGACATCCGCTCACGCCGCTGCATACGGCAGTGAGATATTTGGGCGTGATGTGCAGTCTGCCGGCGTAGAAGCTCACGCTGCGCTTCTTGGGGCGCATGTCTGTGAGCATGTTGATGAAGTTGTTGAATATTGTCTCAGCCGAAGAGAACGTGTGTCCCTGCCGTTCGACGAACCTGTCCACCACATCGCCGAACTCGTAGAGAAACGCGAGCATGAGCGAACCGATGACTTCGGTGCGGTGTTTCCCAAGGTTCGACGCCACCTTCTTCTGCAAAAGGGCATGATACTGACAGAAAAGGGCGGCGTCCTTCTCGTCGAGCGAGAACACGGGATGGGTCTCGAACGCCATCTTGGCGTTCCAGTCGATGTTCACCATCGGCAGTATTCGCCTGAAGTAACCGGGCGAGACGGCTATGCTGCGGCACTGCATGCCGTCGCTCTTGCGTATGCCGCTCACTATCATGTCGGGCGGACAGATGAGCACGTCGTTCTTCCTCATTGTGTATGGCGTGCTGTTTATGCGGAACGAAATCTCCCCACCGGTGCACAGGACCATCACGTGGAAGTCGAACATGAAAGCGTCCTCTCCCTCCGAACCTCTAAGACTGTTGCCTATGGCTATGTCGCCGTCGTTGTATAACGTCTCCTTGCTGACCGCATTGTCGGCAAGATTGATTTTCTTTATTCCGCTCATATCATTGCTTTATATGCCTGCAAATTTACCGTTCTTTTTCCTTCCGCCACACCGAAGGCGGTTTATATAATGATAAAAAATCAAGAAAAAGGTAAAAACAGAAAAGTTGCAGCCACACTGTATGCAGTGGTTGAGGCAACGGGAGGGGCACGCCTTTTACGCCGTAATGAACATGCGCGCGCTGCCTGATAGCAACAACAGGGTATCGGCAGGCACGATTCGGGTGGCAGGACATGCTCCAAGGCACGTAAAATTCATTATTTCAAGGTATTGCGCGCTTACAGCCGAATGCTTAACTTTGCAAACGTATTTAGATTAATGGTGTTACTTTGCATAACTGAAGTTAATATCAGCTTATAGTTAAAGATACATAATGTTATTGTATAATCAGAAGAAAGCCGGCTGTGAAGTCGGCTTTTGCGTTTTCATAAGCTCCTGAGTCCCGAGCCGCGCGCACGGTGCGTCGTGACAGACACGGACAGGACGCGCCACGGAGGCGCGAGGGATGCGGCATGCGTCACAACGTAAGCAGCAAGAGGGCAGGCTGCAAGGAGTGGGAACTCTCCCGTGATGAGGGCATGGAAAAGGAACGCCTGCGTGACGCGACCGCTGTCTCAAAAGCATGGGAAAGGGGTGGGGAGGTTTTATTTTGGTTACATATAGTTTAAATTTAAATACAAATCATCCAACGGTATTCAAATAATGACTATCTTTGCATAAGATTTGCTGCGCTCGGCAATGCAAGAGCAAGCTCTCATTGCACTCTCTTGCGACATCTTTGCATAAGATTTGCGGCGCTCGGCAATGCAAGAGCAAGCTCTCATTGCACTCTCTTGCGGCATCTTTGTAAAAGATTTTCCACACCAGGCAAATCATCAGAAACGCAGCGTGCACGCCACATCCGGCTTTGCGCTTCTGCACATCAACACGAAAACAGAGTCCGGACAGGAGCCGGGACCGGACATGACAAACCCAAAACAGTATGAAGCATTTTTTACAGTTTGCACAGTGTGCGGCAGGTCTTCTGTTGCTGTCGGCAACAGCTTATGCCGAACGTGTTGTCGTGGACGGCATAAACTATGAGACAAACGACGACAACTTCACTGCAACGGTGGTGGCTTCCGACGGCGAGCCTTATAAGGGCGCGCTCGTCATTCCGGCTTCCATCACATACAACAACCAGACCTATGACGTGACGAATATCGAAAGCACGGCGTTCTCATACAACGGTTTCATAACATCTGTAGACATCCATGCGCCTATAACAGAGACCGGGAGCATGTTCAGCGGATGCACGTCGCTCACGTCGGTAAGCCTGCCGGAGACTGTCACCACAATAGGCTCATACGCCTTCAGCGGCTGTACGTCGCTGGCGTCGTTCACCGTCGACAACAACATCAGCGCCATAGGATACAGCGCGTTCGACGGGTGCGAGTCGCTGGAGGAGTTTGTCATAAAGGACGGCGACACTCCCATATCTCTCGACGACATGTCCACGATGCCGGTAAAGAGACTGCAGATAGGCAGGGAAATAAACTTCACGTCGTACTCCTCACCCAAATGGAACTCCTCGACACTTGAATACGCCACCATATCGGGCAACGTGAAGACCGTCCCCGACAATATGTTCTACATGTGCTCAAGCCTCAAATCACTGACAATAGGCGATGGCGTGACAACCATAGGAGAGTGGGCGTGCTCCGGATGCACGTCGCTCACAGACATCACGCTGCCCGAAAGCGTGGACAGCATAGGCATGAACGCCTTCTCCTACTGCTCCGGGCTGGAGGAGATAACGGTTCCGTCAAAGATGGATTATCTGGCAAGCTCGCTCTTTGAGTATTGCTCCGCGCTGAAGGATGTGACTCTTCCGGAAGGGCTCAGGTGCATAGGCGAGAACGCATTCGGATGGTGTGAGGAGATAGACACGCTCAGGCTGCCCTCCACTCTGGAGACAATAGACCGCACCGCGTTCGCCGTATGCCGCGGTCTGGAGGCTATTATAATGTGCAATGGAGTCAAGATGGTGGGGGACGGAGCGTTCGAGTCGTGCACGTCTCTGGAAAAAGTATACTACAAGGGGTCGCTGGAGGAATGGCTCGAGATAAGGATGGACGGCATGACATACGAGGAGGACACATGTCCGCTGAGCTATGCCAAGGAGTTCTATGTGAACTATGGCACCGGCGACGAGCAGCTCGTGACTGACGTGACAATACCGGAAGGCGTGACGGACATAGGCCAGTTCGCGTTCGCAGGATACAAGGGACTGAGGAGTCTCACGGTGCCGGAAACGGTGAACAGCGTGGGATACATGGCGTTCAGCTATTGCATAAACCTCAACAACCTCGTGCTGCGCGCGCGAAACATAGGCGACTACGCCTTCTTCGCCACAAACCTGAAGACCGCCACAATAGGACCGAGAATGCGGAAGGTGGGCGTCATGGCGTTCAGACCCTATTATTCCAACAATCTGGAACGCACCGACTATGAGGGAACGCTGCCGGAATGGCTTGGCACAACCTTCGCCGACCCGGACGGCAACCCCTTCGTCAGACACGACTTCTATGTGGACGGCAAGCTCATAAGCGGACACCTGAGACTGCCATGCAACTTTGCCAAGGCATACACCTTCTACGGATGTCCGGCAATAACATCCGTTGACGTGCCTTATATAAAACCCAACATTGAACCTTATTCCTTTGCCGAAATGCCAAACATAACGTCGCTGAAGATAAACGGAGTGGAGCAGCTGAACGCGCCTGCCGCACTTGAAGCGGAGAACGGAGGCATAATACTGGGCGACGGAGCGTTCAGCGGATGCCCCAAGCTTGCTGACATTGACATCAATTTCGACCAGGTGGAGTATATCGGAGCCGGTGTCTTCGACCGCACGGCATGGTATGACAGCAAGCCGGACGGACTGATATACCTCGGCGACTTCGCATACAAATACAAGGGAGACATGCCTGAGGGCACAAGCGTCACCGTGGAAGACGGCACGAGAGGCATATGCGGCGGAGCGTTTGAATTCTGCCAGAACCTGACGGACATACGCCTGCCACAGTCGCTCACCTCAATAGGATCCTCGGCGTTCAGCAACTGCACCGGACTTACAGGGATAGACCTGCCCGACGGAGTAAGCTCCATTGGCGCATACGCCTTCTCCGAATGCACCGGACTGACTGACGTGGAACTGCCCGACGCGCTGACAGAGGTAAGCGACGGTGTGCTTTACAACTGCACGTCGCTCAAATCGGTCACCATACCGGGCAATGTGACAAAGATAGGATCGCTGGCTGTATACTCCAACTCGATAGAGAAGCTGACGTGCCTCGCCGTTGTCCCGCCGGCACTACACATTCTCTTGCCCGACATCAACCCCGACGGGTCGGACTCGTTCGGACTGTCTTACAACACAAAGATATACATTCCCGAAGGCTCGCTTGAGGCTTACTGCAACGCGCCGGGATGGAGAATATGGGCTACATACTTCGAGGAGTTCGTCCCGTCCGGCATAAACACTGTGGAGAACGCTAACGGCAACACATCCGAAAGACACTACGACATGTCAGGAAAGGCTGTGCCGCCGACGGCAAAAGGTCTGCACATCGTGCGCGGAAGCGACGGAAAGACACGCAAGGTGATTGTACGCTGAACCCGGATACAGCATATACCAATGCGGGTCAGGACTCTACCTACAGTCCTGACCCGCATTCTTCTGATACCGGATTATGACGTATGCGTCCGGTTTAATACGTGAACCGGAACACGGGCGAAGGCTGCCGTCTGTCGGTTGTCTTGTATATCGGGTCTGACGTGTACTGGTATGACGTCACGTTTCCGGCTGAGTCGAACTGATAGCTGAACTCCATCGTACCGTACGACGAGTCGGCTGGCTTGAAGTCAATCTTGTCCACAAGCTTGCGGCTGGGCTGTCCGAGGAACCCGAGATAGCGGAGGAACTCAAGATTGGTGTTGATTACGCTCGCCTCCGGATACAGTCCGTTCTTGTTGTCACGTGATGTGTAGCTGAACGTATACGTGCAGTAAAGCTCTCCATCGTTGCGGTATTCCTCCACACGGCTGACATTTCCCCCGCTGTAGCTCACCATATAATAACGGTAGTCGTACGGATTCTCGATTGAGAAATATCTCATGTATCCGTCGTTGTCGCCCGACGTGCGGCAACTCCACGCTCCGTCAGCGCCGTCTCTGAAGAAGTTCGCATAGCCTGTCGAGCCGAGCCCGAACGTATAAGTGTATGCGCTTGACTTTGCCGTCACCTCATCATAGGAGTAGCTGAGGGCGTAGGAAGCCGACGACGAACCGGAACGCAGCATGCGCACCACCTTGTTGCCTGAGTACACATACTCCACCTTGAAGTCACGCGAGCCCTGTGCGAACTCCATTTCGAATGTCCTTACTGGGGTTGTAACGAAGTCGGCTATGCCTGTTTCCGGATTGCCGCCCACATCGCCGCCACCCTGACTGCCGCCCGTATCATCTCCTGTGCCTTCCTTCACGAGCCTGTATACCGTGGAACCATATACGAGCGTGTTGTTTCCTGAGGGTGTCAGCGTGAACGACCCGTATCCGCCTGTATCGGTCAATGTTATCTTTCCGTCACTTATGACGTACTCATAGAAGGTGTCGCTCTCACCACTGTACTCCACATATTCGCCGTTGGAGTTCCACTCCATTCCGCTGTACGCGGTGTGCTGCTCGGCTCTGTCACTGCTTGTGAACTTCAGTGTCATGGTGCCTTCCTCATACTCACCGTTCTCGCTTACCTGAAAATACTCACCCTTCCACTCGCTTCCTACGAGTCTGTCGAGTATGCTGCCGGTCGTCCCGCCGCCATCTCCACCGTCGTCATCGCCTCCGCACGAAGACAGGGCTGTGCAACACAAGAACATCATAAAACACGACAGGACTGCATGGACAGTGCCCGTCATCCTCGAACAAATGTCATTCTTTTTCATTTTGTCTGTTTTATTGTTTTACACTATGCAAGCAACGGCATGACGCTCCGGCACATGCCGTCGCACGTTTAACGAGGACACGCCATCAGAGAGTATCTGTGCGTCATTACTGTGAAATAAAAACCTTAAACGTATTTTGCCGCCTTAAAACACCATTAGACACGGCAAGACACGCGCAAAGGCACATGACGTGTCCGATGGTAAAATTACAATAATATACAATACAGTACAAACGTCACTTCCACGCATATGGTCCGGACGCGACGTAATGATGCATAAGCGATGAAAAAAAGTTGATATGCGGTTAAAAAAAATACAGCCAGGACTGACAGCGGCATGGAATAAGGATGAATCATGATGACGGTACAGGGTCAAAAATTCCCTGTCAGGCGGTTTCCCGAATACGGTGTCAACAACCCGAAGCCTGTCCGAATATTCCCTGTATGTTCCATCACGAAGACGCACACACATTAGCGGCAGGCGGAAGGCATGCTTTCGTTCACGGCATAACCTTTGATGAGATACTGCTTCAAGACAGAGCTTGCCCATTGACGGAACTTTACCCCTCGTTTACTCTTGACGCGGTAACCCACAGAAATGATAACATCAAGATTGTACAACGTTGTTGTTGCTTCTTGTGTAAATCCTTTTCTACGACCGTAATCCTTGGTATGTGCAAATTTTGCACATACCAAGGACTCTTGCAATTCACCCTCCTTGAAGATGTTTCTGATATGACGTCCTATAACGGTTCTGTCTTTCTCAAACAGCTCACTCATCTGTTGCTGTGACAGCCAAACGGTATCACCCTACAGCTTGACATCAAGTCTGGTCTTGCCGTCCTCGCTCCGATAAATGACAATCTCATTGTTAAGGTTAAAAAACTCTTCAATAAATTCTTAGTGTAACGTATTGCCGACGTATTGCCGAAGCACATAATTATGATGATTAACAAAACGTGTTGCTGCCTTATAGTGTTTAAACACGAAGAACAACCGACGGCAACCGTCATCATTAACGAAAACAAAGGTATGTAAATATTCTATATGCAAGATGGCTTTCGAGTATATTTTCGTCCAATGAAGGAAATATATAATATCTTCACAGACATACAGTAATACATTATTATATATATAAACAGCTTTTCAAAAATAACCGACATCATAATAATACTCACATGTCGTCCATATCTTTGCCGTCCTCTTGCGTGCTGTCCAGGGCTGCGTTCCAAAGTCATGAGATGGCGTGTGACAGACTGAACGACCGATGATACATTGAAACGCAGTACTTAACAGCACACAGGATGACGTCAGAAGTGCGGAAGAAGGATTAAGAACAGACAATAAATCTTAAATTTGGAATCAGCGTTCTGATGGCTGATTCTGATTAAAGAACATCGTGTCAGGAACCGCGTTCGCAGCCCGGATGCATCACGATGTTCTTTACACAGTGTGAGAAAAAGCCCGGCTATCTCTTATTTCCTCCTCGTAGTCTCAATCACCGAGGTGTTTATCTCACGCACCTTGTCGAGACTCATCTTCTCCACCCGTCGGTCGTAAGTCACGAGTCCGTTTATCTCATGTTCCACATCGGTGGTCTGAGTGTATATTGCGGTGCTCAGTCCGAAGTAGTTCACCATCTGTTCGAGCTCGGTAGCCATCATCACGTATGTGTCGGTGAGCACTCCGCTGTTTATCATCATCTCGTAGGCATCGTTGCGCACGGGCCACATGTGCCCTCTCACAAAGAGTCCCTTGCCTCCGAACTCGCCCAGTGAGGCAGCGCGCCTTTCATCGGGCTTGGCTATTGCGCCCGGCTCTATCTTGCCGTAGTGGTGCATGTCCACGAAATCGCCGTTGCCCGGATCGCCGTAAGCCTTGCGGTAGCCGGGCGCGTAGTTGTAGCCCGACATGCCGTTGACGAGGCGGTGGGGGTCGTAGCTTTTCACCCATGCGGTGATGTCGGTAGCCTCAAACGCGCCCCAGTTCTCGTTGAAAGGCACCCACATGACGATGGACGGTGAGCTGACATGCTGGTCTATCATGGTCTTCAGCTCGGCACGGAACTGCCTGCGCACTGCCACAGAGTCGGCTCCGTCGGGTTCCCACAGGTTGGGCATGTCCTGCCATACCATGACGCCGAGGCGGTCGCAATGATAATACCAACGCTGCGGCTCGACCTTTATGTGCTTGCGTATGACATTGAATCCGGCACGCTTAGCCAGCTCTATGTCGTAGCGCAGAGCCTCGTCTGTGGGCGCGGTGAATATGCCGTCGGGCCAGTAGCCCTGGTCGAGCAGACCGAGATGGAACACGAACTCGCCGTTGAGAGTGGGGCGCATCACACCGTCTATCTTCCTCATGCCTACGGAACGCATGCCGAAGTAAGAGCCTACCTCGTCCACCACCTTGCCGCGCTTGTCCTTCAGTTGCAGCTTAAGGTCGTAAAGAAACGGGTCGTCCGGACTCCACAGACGCGGATTGGGCACGGGCAGGAAAAACGTCTTGCCTGCCATGCCCGTTGCCTCCGACACCTTCTCTCCGCCGCTTCCGGCAACCGCCACTACCTGCAGTTGTCCGCCGTCAGCATATGCCGTCACCTCCAGACGGCTGTTCCGCACGTCGGGTATGAGCCTTATACCGGAGATGTGGTGTCTGCCCACAGGCTCGAGCCACACCGTCTGCCATATGCCCGAGGTGAAGGTATAGTCGCCGCGCGGACCGTTCTTGCCGCATGCCGCGCGTCCGTCGTTGGGATCGTAAGCACCCACCACCAGCACGTTCTCACCCGACTTGAGCATGTCGGTGATGTCGAAGCCGAACGCATCATACCCTCCCGTGTGCGTGCCTGCCATCCTGCCGTTGACAAACACTATGGAATGACGGTCCACCGCTCCGAAATTGAGCATCACGCGCCTGCCCTTCCATTCCTTCGGAACGGTGAACCTGCGACGGTACCACATGCATGAGTCGCCCTTCCTGCCTATGCCCGAAAGTTCCGACTCGGGCGGGAACGGCACACGTATTCCGCGCACGCCCGACGCGAAGGACGGCGGGGCGGAAGCCTTTACGGGCGGAACGCCGGAGGGGTCGGTCATGTAGTCCCACTCGCCGTTAAGATTGAGCCACTGCGCGCGCACCATTTGCGGACGCGGATATTCGGGAAGCGGTGTCACGGCTGCGGCAGCCTCCTCTGTCCACGGTGTGGGTAGGGTGAAACGTTTCTTCCCCTCCTGTGCGTTCACTCCTACTGTAGTGACTCCCGACAACAGGAAAAGAGCCATGCAGGCAATAAGTTTTCTTTTCATACGATGGTATTTTATAAATTATCATTCATTTCATCACACCTGACGGGAATCATTAAAAATCCGCGTTCAAGACACTTCGGTAATATGGCAGGAGCATTGTCTTTATATTGTCTAAAGACATTGTCGAATAAAACCAGTGTATAAAATCTCACCCCGTCCACATCAGCCCATGCTGCTCACAAAGGTTGTTTCCGCCTTCCTCAGGATGTCACGCCATGCCGCCACGACTCATCCCGCAATGGCGTTCCGCACGCTTCTCAGACGCCCTGTGCGGACACCGTTGTCCGAAAGAGCCCGTTCCGCGTTCTCAAAGAGCCTTTTCCAGCCTGCCAAAGAGCCTGTTCGGGACACTCAAAGAGGCTCTTTCGCAACCTCATAAAGCCCGTTCCGCAGCATCAAAGAGCCCGTTTCGCGGCACACGACATCCGGAACCGGCGTGAAAGCCATAAGAAACGAGATTTTGAGAGACACCGTTCTCACAATCCGTTCTCTTTCAGCAGTCTCCTGTAAATCATCTCATCCTCTTCAAGAAAACAGCAGAATATCACCTCACCCGTATAAGCTCCGCTCCTTAAGGCTTCTGTCACAGTATTGAGGGCAATCCTCGCAGCCTCCTCATGCGGATAGCCGTAGACACCGGTACTTACGCACGGAAAGGCTACGGAGCGCATGCCGCTCTCCGCGGCAAGCCTGAGCGACGTGGCGTAACACGAAGCCAGCAGCTCCGGCTCACCGTGACCGCCGCCGCGCCACACCGGTCCCACGGTGTGGATAATCCTCCTGCACGGCAGGCGGTAAGCCCCCGTCATCTTACTCTCGCCCGTCCTGCATCCGCCGAGCGTGCGGCATTCCTCCAGCAGTTCCCTTCCGGCAGCCCTGTGTATGGCACCGTCCACACCTCCGCCTCCGAGCAGCGAACAGTTTGCGGCGTTCACTATGGCGTCGACATCAAGACGTGTTATGTCTCCCGCCACCACTCTTATCCTTTCTCCGTTGTATTCCATCATAAGTTTTCAGTTATCATCTGACAAATGCATACGTGTCTGCCACAACCGCAAGCCGCACCTTAACAGACGCACGGTCAACAAGAACAAATACCCGACAACCGCTTATCGTTATCATTTTAAGGTATATCTCTTGCAGTAATATTTGACATCAGGACACGAAAAGCCAGCCATTCATTTCCCGAGCGCAGCTTATCTTTTACAAAGATAATGCAAGGCGAGAGCAACAGCAAGGCGGGAAAACGGAGTTTTACCGGACTTGATACTGCCGAGCCGAAGCTTATCTTATACAAAGATAATGCAAAAGAGAGACAAAAGAGCTTGCTCTTATTTGCCCGAGTGCAGCTTATCTTATACAAAGATATACATTTTTCCCTTGTCTTCATCTTTTTGTTCCGACATATAAACATTCTTTTATATTCACACGGACAAGATTTCATATCGCCAAGACATCGTGCATCCGTTCCCGTCAGAAGATGCCTCTTACCAGACGGAACAGCACAATGAAATCGGCATGACAGATGATGAGGAATGCCACATGGTGCGTGTAATATCCCGCCTTCGTGAGTTTTCCTGCCTCAAGCTCGAGCCGTTCGGGCGTGAAAGCCAGTCTGAGCAGGAAATAGTAAGCCGCCATGTTGGCTGCCAACGCCAGGATGAGTACCGTCACACCCATGTTCAAGAAGAGCTGTAAAAATCTTCCTCCGACAAGCAGAAGGACCGTCGTCTCAAAGAGGGTGAGCATGAGGGCGATGAACAGCAAAGCCGTGTGACAGGCTTTTTCTCTGTCTCTGAATTTCAAAAACCAGAAGTGGTAGTGTGCCACGAACATGTTTACAATCGGATTTTTCATAATTTGTGTGTTTTATTTTGATGGTTTATTATGTTTGTTTTCCGGCTGTGCGTGCCGTAATTTCATATATCATTCAATTGAAGATGTCCGCTATACGACTGCCAGCATTTACGCCGCACAGCGCGCCAAGCGGCATAACGGGAAGCGGTTGGCGCAGGACAATACTGTAAAAATAGCGTGATATGTATGGAGTATGATGACGATGATAAATATATTGGTTCATCGGGAGACGCAAGATTGCACGATGCGGATATGGCATATGATGACGGCAATATATGCAGTGTTCCCTCGGGAGACGCAAGATGTTGCGTCTCTACTTTGTCGTGGATGCGGTGAATGGAGCGCATTCCTTCTATGGATGATTGACGGCGGTAGCCATGTAGAGACGCAAAATCTTGCGTCTCACGAGAAAGCCATGGCAATATACGCATGATATAATATGATGATGATAAACGCATATACATCCCGGGAGACGCAATACTGAGCGATATGGATATGGAATCTGATGACGACGATCCTTGCAATGAGTGAAACGTGAGTCCACCCTGTTAGCCTTCCTCATACCTTCAAGACGCTTACGGGGCATGTCATAGAGGCATACCGTGTCGGCGTTGAACATCGTCCGGGCATGACTGACGTGCCATGTGAGCACATCTCCGGCATTGTCGGCTTTCATGAAGAGCCTGTGTCCGTATGCGGGCTGCAGACTTACCGACGTGTCAGGCTTCAGCGTCAGATAACGTCCGCGGTCGTTCCAGTCGTAATACAGACGCTGTGCCGGCATTTCATCATGAAACGGCATATAGCCAGGGTCTGCCGAGTCGCGCGAAGGAGCGGACAGCCAGAACTGGAAGTCGCCGTCGGACGAATCGTATCTCATCATCTTTACAGACGCTGATATGCTGTTGTCGTCAACGGGTAGGGGATAAGACAGGGACGCGGGACGGACGGATGTGATGCCGTAATAGCGCAGAGCCAGACGGAAAGATGTGGGTTTGTCCACTCCGAACCACTGATCGTATGCGTCGAGATATTCCGGAGTGTCGTCTTTTGTAAGAACGTCCCACGCCACTCCCATACCTTGTCCGAATACATGCAGAGGCAAACACAGCATGACGCATGCGGAAGCTGCCAGCCGTAAAATGTCATTGTTCTTCATACTCTGTCAGTTTTTTACGTTTATATTTTACTTCATTCCTTATATTAAGCAGCCGTTCAAAATTGACCGACATACAAAATCACTCACATATTATATATATCCTTGTCGTCAGACCGTACGCTCTTCAGGGTTTCATACCAAAGTGTCAGCGGTCTTGTAACCTGCCACTCACACTCTCCGGACTTTAAGATGCGGCTACTGAACTGCACACAACATGACGGCAATTGATTCAGAACGTCCGCTTGTCATTAATATATATCATTATGTTCATTCTATAATAAAAGCCCCAGTCATTTGAAGCGGAACATGCCCTTCATGTCTTCAAGATACTTGTCGAAGTGCTCCGCCCCGTCGTCTGTCATGAAGAAGAGGAGCAAGATGTCGTCACCGTGCCTGCCGGTAACCACGTAACGGGCGTTGGTATATTTGCCTTCATATACCTTTTCGCGCAAGTCGAGCGGTATCCACGCAAGGAAGTCGGAGTTGAACATTCTCCGTGCCTTTGACGAAGAAAGGAACGTCATCATGCTCACAAGGTTGTCCTCCTCCCACTTTTTGCTGACATCGGAAGAGGCGACATGCCCGCCTCTCAGCACAGCTTTCAGTTCCCACAAAGTCTCGCTTGCGGGTCTCGCCGTTTTTCCGTTACTGTATTCAGCCGTCAACTTTTCTCCGTTCCCGTCGTACATCATAGGTATCATCGGATTGACATACATGCACACCCTGCACTTTCCGTCTTTGCTGTCCATAGACAACATCACTCTTGGCAAGGCGTGGCATGTGTCCGTGTCAAATATACGGTGATATTCACCTTTATGTATGATGTCGAACCTGTCGTTAGGGGTGAATGTCATATCATACTTTCACATCAAACCGTCAAACGCACTTTCCTCCTGTGCGGATGCCGGAATAGCGGCAAGAAACGTCAAAACCGCTAATGCAAGACCTTTGAGTTTAGCGATCATAAGCGTCATGTGTTTATTTTAGTATGTTTTCAATTGCCTTTTTTCAGGATGAATCCGCGGCGTCGCTCACCCGTGCGCATGTGTATGCCGTTCCAAATGGGCTCCGCGTATACAAGGATTTGTTCTGTTTAGGACAGGTGTATGTGTAATACCAACTTTTAAGTTATTAAATATTTGCAAATATACACGTTTTTTAGATACGATGCAACAGTAACTGTAGGAAAAGTTGAAAATAAAAATGCAGACTGAAGAAATACGGCACTGAACGGAAGAAGATTATCGCACAACAGACAGAAAAACAATGCCTGCAAGCGCAACGGTTTTATTCCGCATCCCCACCTTTTTGAATATACGTAGCCGGAAAGATGCTCCCGTAGCGTCACACCCACGACGGCACAAACCCAATGCTACGGCGCGAGCCCTGTAGAGACGCAAAATCTTGCGTCTCACGAGGAGTCCATGGCAATATACACATGCAACAATACGATGATGATAAATGTATTTATCCCTTGTAGAGACGCAAGATTTTGCGTCTCACGAGCAATCCATGGCAATATACACATGCGACAATACGATGATGATAAATGCACATACCCCTCGGGAGACGCAAGATTTTGCGTCTCTACTTTAGGAGGACGGAGAATGCGGGGTGCCGCACTGAATGCATAAATATACGGACGGAGCAGTAAAAAATCTTTACATTATTTTTTGGAAAAACAGGGAACGCGAAGACATCTGTAACGTATAAAAAGCGCATATGGATTCGTTCCGGTGGCGCGTCAGCCTCCTCTGTTGTGCGGAAAAGCCCGTTCCGCATTTCATAAAAACCTTTTCCGAATGACGGAACACACCCTTACGCATCCTCAAAAAGCCCGTTCCGCATGCCGGAAAAGCCTTTCCGGCATGGAGGGAAAAGCTCTTCCGTCTCATAAATGAGTGTATTATACTGATTCACAGACACATGCGAGAAACGCTCAAAAACCGCGTATTTGCATCCGTACGTCACATCCGACGGCTGTGGAGCGTTCTCGCGGAGTTGAGGAGTTATGCGAACGGGAATTTATGCAATATCCCATTGCATTGTGAATAAAAATGCATTGTAACGAAGCGTGCGCAGTGGGGCGTCGCACCCTGAGCGCAGCGGCAAGGAAGAGGGACGGAAAGCCCATGACCACACATAAAGCACCGTTGGCGGAAGGCTCATCCGTCCGTGGTCATCCGGCATACTACGGGACATTGCCGCGCCTCACTCCGCGTTCTTCTTCAGCCACTCCAGTCGCCTCATGTCGGGCAGGGGTCTCACCTTGAAGTGCTCGAACGTCACGTCAAAGCCGTCGCCGTCGGGACATGCCGCCATCATACCGACCATCACCGGCGTGTTGTCCTTGAGCCATGCGTTGCGCATGAGCGTGTAGTTCTCGTCGTCGAAGGAATAGAATATCTCCACCGCGTCGAGCCGTCTCACGGCTTTTATCCACACACAGGGCACAGCCTTGTCAAGCTCGATGACGCTCCAGTCAGACGTCTTGTGAGTAACCACGGCACTGAGATTGTATTTTCCGTCCACATACTCTATGCCAGCCTTGATGTAGTTCTCGTGGTCTATGCGCAGCATAAGTCCCGCCTGGTCGAAGCGTTGACGGTATTTCCCTGTGATTTTCACCTTCACCTCGAACTCACCTCCGTATGTGGCGTAATAGAACGGGGCGTCATCGACGGTGAATCCGTAGTGAGATACGCGCCAGTAGTCGCTCTTCGGAGTCACCGACATGGTGAGCGCGTTGTTCTCAATATCCCACCGTTCCGGTTCGTTGAACCATTGCATCTTCTCCAGAGTCTGCGCCGTGACGCCGTGAGCGGCAAGGCTCACGAGTGCCGCTGCCGCAATCTGTCTTATTTTTCCCATTGTCTTTATTGTTTTATTGTTATATGATTGTTGCATGAGCAATATATTTTCATTATCTTTGAATATGATAAGAAAAATGCGAGGATAACGCAAGCGAGCGGAAAGAGAGCCCGCTCTCATTTTCCCGAGTGCAGCTTATCTTATGCAAAGATATATATGTGCCGACATAGCCGCAATGCTCATTAATAACCATTTTACCGCACTAAATGAAACTGAAGGACAGACTTAACCGTGTGCTCGCCGGACAGGACTTCACCGGACAGACCGACCGCAGCGAGGTGTTGGAACGCTATAAAGCCGCAGCGCGATGCTATGCCATGACCGAGAACGCCGTGGCTGTGCTGAGCGACATGCGCACAAACACGAGCTACATACATTACGGTGGGTTCGCACGAGCGTTAGGGCTCGGCAGGGGCGGTGCGCAGAGCGAGGTGTGCTCCATATGGGAGGAGGACATTCTCAGGCGCATCCATCCCGACGACCTCACCGCCAAGTATCTGCAGGAACTGCGTTTCTTCCGTTTCATAAAACGACAGCCGCGCCACAGACGCACGGACTTCCATCTGCTTACGCCACTTCGCATGAGACAGACGGCGGGCGGATATGTCAAGGCATTGCACCGCATGTTCTACGTCTCGGCTTCGTCGTCAGACGGTCTGTGGCTCGCCATGTGCCTGTATGGTCCGCAACCTGACGCCATGCAGTGGCGCACGATGATAGTGGACACCTTGAGCGGGCAGACCACGGAACTTGACTCCGGTGACGACCGCAACATTCTCACCGGACGCGAGAAGCAGACACTGAGACTCATAGACAGCGGCATGACAAGCAAGGACATCGCCTCGGCAATGTCGATAAGCGTCAACACGGTGAGCCGACACCGTCAGGACATTCTCAGAAAATTGCAGGTGAGAAACTCCATAGAGGCATGCCGGACGGCAAGACTGCTGGGACTGATATAGATTTTTATACATACACACATGGCGGCTCATGCGGCATGAGACCAGTCTCTACGCCACACCTACATTTCCTATAATACTTTTTACCACGGCCGTCAGTATTCATCTGTCTCTCATAATGATGTCTAAGAAACAATTAAGATTCAACATATTTAGCCTGTAAACAATGTTTACTCCGGACCGTTGAGCCGCGATGTGAAAATGCTATTGTCCCGGCTGTGGAATGAGCTGAAATGTATGTCAGAGGAGGTTTCAGAAAGGCGTACGGCAATATGCAGCAAGAGGCTCGTATGCCATCGCACGTTGTTTCATATTTTGCAGGTCTTCTATATGGTTTATCAGGTTGTCAAAGCTTTCGATATTATCAATCTCCTCGCGTCGAGCCTTACTCAACCGGCAGTATGCTTCCTCCTGTTCAATTCCTGCGAAGCGGCGACCACAAAGATTGGCTGCGATGCCTGTGGTGGAGCTACCGCTGAAAGGGTCGAGAATCCAGTCGCCTTGGCTGGTCGTGGCGAGAATAATACGGACAAGCAGGCGCAGGGGTTTCTGCGTTGGATGCTTGCCGCAGGTCTTCTCCCATCTACCTATTGCTGGCATGCGCCACACGTCGGTCATCTGCTTTCCTCCGTTAAGCTCTTTCATCAGTTCGTAGTTGAACTTGTGCGGCACCTTTTTCATTTTCCTCGCCCATATGATGAACTCTGTGGAGTATTTGAAGTAACGGCACGAGATGTTTACTGGCGGATTGGTCTTTTCCCAAGTGACGACGTTCAGAATTTTATAGCCGAGAACCGTCAGGCTGTTTGCCACTGAGAAGATGTTGTGGTAAGTACCGCTAATCCAGATGGAGCCGTTATCTTTCAGCTTGTCTCGGCAGAGCCGCAGCCATTCCATGTTGAACGCCATCACTTCATCCTGCGACATACCCTTGTCCCACTCACCCTTGTCCACGCTCACGACCTTTCCGCTCTGCAACGATATGCCACCGTTGGAGAGGAAGTAGGGTGGGTCGGCGAATATCATGTCGAACTTGAAATCAAACTCTTTGAGGAGCTTGAAACTGTCACCGTTAGCGAGAAGGAAGTCTTTAGATGGGGAAGTGTAGTAAGGGTGTATCATTATTGAGGTATTGGAAGACCAAGTTTTTGCAATGAAATATAATTAAAACAGTATTGACAACCCACACTAATCACATAGTCCAAAACATCCTTGTATTTGGGTTGTCTAAACCATTCGTCTAAAATGTAAATATATTCCACTTCCATGTTCAGTTGAAACAACAGCTTCTGATACTGTTTCTTCTTGTAATCATAAGTTTGCAGTTTCTCGTCAACACTACCAACTGTGTGTTGCGTCTTTACCTCTAAGATGAACATAGTGTTGTTTACTATAACATATATGGCATTATCAGGAAGAAGCCGCTTTGACGAATGTTGCCTCCAATCAATTCCCCTCGTTTCTAAAAACGTATTGAAAGCGTATTTCTTAAAGATGTGCGCAACGCATTCTCCAAGATTAAGTACACCGCAATCTTTAACTGTGTATTTTTTTTGTTTGGCAATAAATGTTGCCAAATCTACTTTATCCCCATAAATTAATCCGGTTCTGGTATTAGCACCGTCTTTTCCACCTGCTTTCATGCATTCAGGGTTTTGATGAAGTCATAAATTGTCGTTAGATTATAAACATTTGGGATGATTCCGTATGCCTCCTGCAACTTGTTTTTCGCCGACTTCCATCCCATACCATCTGTAATCCAAACAAACTCAAAGCCCTCTACAGAATTAATCTTTGGTGCTATATCAGAATACGAACGGGCAACCTCGTTTAGCTTAGATCCTCCATCGCTATAAAAGTTTACCTCTATCAGATACACTTTTGAAGCCGTTTCAACCACGAAATCAAAACGCTTTTCATCATCCCCTAAAACCTCGGTAATCTGTTTCCATTCTCTCGAATATACTTCCTGCCTAAAAGGCACGCCTGCCTCGGTCAGTATATTGGAGACAGTATTCTCCATAACACTACCACTTCGATTCTTTCGTGCATTGGTGTCAAGTCCTGTCTCTATGCCAAAGACATAGTCAACAAGGTCTTTTACCTTTTGATGTTGGAGAATATCGCCCAATCCTGTTTTTTCCAAGAATATCAACACAGAATCAACGGATGTGAACATACTCTCTAAAGGAACACAGTTGCCTACGGAGTCAATAATTTTCTTCTTATCACATGTTCGGACTGCTACAAGGATATCCATAACAGAAAAAGCCTTCGGGTCTCTCTTCCATATTGTTTCTACACTTCCGCGCAAGTCCGCCGCTCCTATTAGGCTATTTAGCATACAGAGGCTCAATTTAATGTCCTCAACTTTCTGCGAGATTTTTTCAAAGTCGCAGAAGAAATCTAACGTTTGGTTTGTCTCTTTAAGTTGAGACATGAATTTATTAAAATCTTTAAACATATATTTTCAGTTTTTTTGTCATCAGTCGTGAATTGAGCTCGCTAATATTATCAGACAACCTATCTTTAGTGTTGGGATAGCTGTGAATAAGCAATTCTGATATTTTTCCTCGTTTTGCCCCATTCGCATTCACATTGCGTGATGCCATAACCCTGTCTATATAATAATCGGCATAGAGAACATCGAAGAAATTATCCTCTTCGTTCTTCCCTTTGCAATCAGAATTACTCAACATAAAATAGTGTCCTTCAGCCACCACTCTGTCACAGAACTCTTTCAATCGAACTTGCGAATCATCATTGAATGCTTCTTTGGTATAGTCATTAAAGCTGGATGTATCACTAAGCGGTCGATATGGAGGATCGAAATAGAACAACGTTTTACCTTTAGCATAAAGCAAAGTCTTTTCAAAGTCACCCTCCATAATTTCTACCCGTTTCAGTAATTTACTGTCAGCTCTAAGAGTTTCTTCATCACAAATCTGTGGTTGCATATACTTTCCACAAGGCACGTTGAACAAGCCTTTCTTGTTGACGCGGTACAGCCCGTTGAAACACGTGCGGTTGAGGAAGAAAAACTTCGCTGTATTCTCAACAGGGTCAAGGTTCTTCTCATTGTAGCTTTGGCGCACAGCCATGTACATCTCACGCTTCGCCTCCATGTCCTGCAAAGCGTAATATTGTGCCTGGATGTCTTGTAAAGCAGGAATAAGCTCTTCCACGTTGTCACGGACGATTCTATAGCAAGTAATCAAGTCGCTGTTGATGTCGTTGATTACGGCACGCCTGATATTTGGGTGTTGTTGCAGCATATAGAACAACATGGCACCACCACCAACAAAAGGCTCTATGTATGTCGCGTTTTTCCAATTATCAAAGTCAGCCGGAAGTTTTGCTTCCAGTTGTTCGATGAGCTGCCCTTTGCCTCCAACCCATTTGATGAAAGGTTTCGCTTTTGTATTCATATTATAATACCCTTATCCCTTATCATTGGACTTCATATGTATCTTTCACTCTTAAACATACCTGATTCAGTATATTTATTACAGATAACTATCGGTTATTTCCCACAAAGTTAATGTTTTCTTTGGAAACGCAAGCTGTGAAAGCAAATAAAGAGAGTTAAAGAGATTCTTGGGTGTTTAAAGATGGGTGATGCGGCGTTACAAAAAACACGTCTTGCTGTTGACGCAAAGACAATGCAGGCATGCTGGAATTGTCCCGGAGACTTTCCTTAAAGTTTGCGGATGTCTTTTATGTCCATGATATATGTTATCTATCTAACCATATCCAATGTTTTTAAATTAGATCCAAACCGTTTGACTGTTCCGAAAGGAACTCCTACCTTTGCTCCGACAGTCACTGTCGTTTATCATTTTAAAATCCAATAACATGAAATGGATTACCACTTATGAGCCCGCCAACATACTTCATCGTTTTCCGGACAGGCAAGCAGAAGAATCTGATTATCTCTGTTTCGGTCAGATGTCCACTCATCTGTGGAAATATTCTTCTGAAAAGAAACATCTTCTGCACTCCACAGGCACTAAGACCGAGTGCGTTTCAGATACCGAACTGTTACGTTTGTACTGCAATAAACATTGGAAAGTAAAGCCATTCTTCGTTCTGAGGGACGACCATGAAGGCAAAAAGGCACCGCGACGGTGCCTTTTTGCATGATGTGCCAATAAGCGGAGCGTGCTTAAGTTTCAGATTCTCTCTTCTTGGGGAAAACGCGGCGGAACCACAGATAATATCCTGTGACAGGGAGCGCGGAGGCAAGCAGGGCTGCCAGACAATAGAGTATGCGCGTGAGCCATCCTCCCCAGGTGCCGGTGTGCAAGGAATATATCTGTCCTCTTATCTTCGCTGAGGACGGCAGGTCGGCATAAGGCGTGAACGACGTCAGCCTGCCTGCGGACGGCTCGAACTCATAACGGTCGCCGCCCATGGTGTTGCCGAACCGACGGAACAGTACCGTTGCCGTATTGTCGGCATTGACTGTGATTTGCCTGTATTCAGGATTACGTGCCGCCAGTTCCCTGTATACTGTCTGCCAGACGGCATATGTCTCCGTTCCATTGTTGCGGTGGTGTCCTCTATGCCGTTCTTCCGAAGGTGAATGTCCGTGACCGCCTTGCTGTCCGCCAGCCCCGAACACAGCATAAAAACCGCTGCGATACCAGTCGAACGACCATGTGAGTCCGGTGAGAGCCATGCAGAGCAGCAGCAGACAGGTGTACACCCCGATAGCCACATGAAAGCTGTGACAGAAGCGGCGGAGCCCGTGTGAGCAATTGACCTTCAGACTGTTGACCAACGCTTTCTTAGAACGTGGCAACCACATGACGATGCCCGAAAGGATGACAAAGACAAAGGCGAGCGCACTCGTCCCCACGACAACCCTCCCCCAAAAGACGCCTCCGTCGGCAGGACGGCTTCCCAGCAGCCATCGGTGAAGCTTGAACATGGTGAGGAAGAATGGGATGCGCCTGTAAGACCCCTTCACCTCACCTGTGTATGGGTCGACAAACACCGACGCATGATGAGGCTTTGACAAGTTGACCTGATAAGTACGGGCAGGATCGGAGTATATAGTGATGCCCGTCACCCTTACGTCGTCCGGGAGGGAAGACGCCACTTTAGCCGCGATGTCGCCTGCCGGCAGCCTGTCCTTTCCCACAGTTTCCACCTGATAGAGTCCGTCATAAGCCCACTGCGTGAACTCCTTTTCGAAGGCGAGCACAGCCCCCGAGAAGCAAACCAGCGTCAGGATGACGCCGAAAGGGAGAGCCAGCCACAGATGGAGTTTCTTTGCGTATTTTCTCATAAGCTATGTGTCCGTTGATGATGAATCAAGCCGGATCTGACAGGACGTTGACATACGGCAGTCCGACCGGCTTGATTTTTCCTGATGAATATGATTTACTTTAAGACATCCCCAACCCGGACTGCGTCCAGTTTACCCACACCGTCAAGCGAGGTGGCTTCCACCACAAGACCCTTGGTGGCTTTGGCTGATGCCGGAACAATCTTGTAGATGGCGAGATGACTGCTTGCCGTGGTCACACCTATGTAGGCGTTGCCGTTCTCCATGTAAGGGATGCTGCTGAAGCCCGTGATGTCGTCAGGCAGCCCTTCGACGTATGTCAGATTGCCGTTGGAAACGTTGAACACAGCAAGCCGGTTGCCCACAGGCTTTGACTCGGTAAGCGGACGGTCGTACATCAGCATGAGGAAATAGTTGCCGCCTATGTACCACGTGCGGAGGAAGGACAGACCGCCGGTCTTCTCCTCTATGTTGAAATAGTAGTTCTTGTCAAACTCTTCCGTCTTCGTGTTGATTCTCACCACCCCAGCCGGCAGAGTTGTCCGCTGCCTCTTGTCTGTCATAGCCTTGGCATAGCTCGGTGAGAACACGTACACATATCCGTCGTCGGCAGCCCACGTCATCTGGTAGTACTGCGACTTGAACCGTCCGGCGGCATAGCTTATCTTGTCGGTCCTGATGTTCTTGTGTCGCGTCAGCGTCTTGTCGGAGAATATTGTCACCCAGCATTCGTCCGGATATTGCGTCCATTGCAGCTCATCCTTCTTATACGAGCTGCTTCCCTGTCCTCCGGCTTCCTTCTTTATAAGGTCCTCGTTTCCGGAGAGCACCCACTTGTAGCTCCCGTCCGCATTCTTCTGCATACATCCATACTGGCTCAGTCCCATAGGTACGGCTGCCGCATAAAGCTTTCCGCCCACCTGCTGAAGTCACGCCAACGTGACAAACTCACCGTTGCCGAGAAAGTTCTCAGCCAGGAACGGCGTCTCGGCTGAAACCTTGTTCGACGTGTAAGTCTGATTGTCCACGTCAAGGTAAGATATAAGAAACGACTTGGGAATGTAGCCGTTGGCGTCAGCCAGTTCCTTCGGACCGTTGCCGCTGGAGGTTGTCATGATGTAGCCGTCATAGAATCCGTATGTGGTGAAGCGGTTGACGTTATACTCCTGCGTGCGCTTGGTGATGTTGTGGCTTGCGTCCATCACGAACGACTGGGTCGTTCCGGCATTGCCCTGATGATAGTTGAGGGCATAAAGATATTTGTTTTCAAAGAACAGCCAGTAGGTGGCGCCCTCGTTCACCAGTCCGTTGCCTACAGGAGAGACGGTGCCTTTCTCCAGCGATTCGGCGGACATCAGCAGGTGTGCCTCCGTTCCTGCGGAAGGCTTCACCGTCGCAGCTATCACATAAAAGCCCTTCCGGTTCTTGTCAGGAGTCTTGCCTCCTCCGGTGTTGTCGTCATCCGAGCAGGCAGTAAGTGCAATGCAACCGGCAGTCATGATTGCAATCATGCCGGTAAGAATATGGTTCTTATTCATGATTGTTTGTTATTTTAATGGTTATGATATTCAAAAAAGACTATCCGCCCAGGCTTACCCTGAATTTGGCATAGAAGGCTCGCCCCGCCTTTTGCAGGCTGAAATTGTCGTAAAGTTTCTCATTTGTGAAGTTGCGGCACTCCAAAGAGAAGTTGTAACGTCCCTCCTTCATGCTGTAGCTGAGCGTGAGGTTGTGGGCGAACTGGTTTGGGACATAAAAATCGTTAACGCTTCCGAATATCTCGGGATAATAGGAGAAACGGTGCGTATACTGACTGTCGTATGTCAGTGTGAGCAGATTGCCTCTGCCTCCCAGCCTGTGCCAGTAGAAGGTCACGTCGTAGTCGGCAAAGCGGTAGGGCACGTTGGAGATGCGCGCCTTGTATCCGAGATTCTCCACCGTGCCGCCTGTTGTCCCTATCTGGTATTTCTCGTTGTCGCGCACGTCCATCTGAGTGAAGTTGCCTCCGACGCTCAGCACATTCCTGAACATATATCGCACAGAGAGGTTATACCCCTTGGTCAGCACCTTTCCGTAGTTGGTGTAGGTGGCATTCTCACGTCCTCCGCTGAGGTCCTGCACGTTGCGCTGTATGTAGTCTTTGGTGTCGCGAAAGACAAGGCTCCCTTCCGCGTATAGCGAATGGTCACCCATCTTGCCTGACCAGCTGATGTTGAGATTGAGGTTGTCGCTGTTCTCCGGACGTATGCCTATGTCTCCGCTCTCAAGATCCTCGTCGCCGAACATCTCTTCAATGGTAGGCAGTCGATAAGCTTTCTCATATGACAGCTTCACCTGAAGTTCAGGCAGGATGAAACATGTTCCGGCGGCACCGTATCCCCACGAGCTTACATTGCGGCTGGTTCTCTCATAGTCGCTTCCGGTAGCGGTGGTTGCCATCGGTCCGGCAACATATTGGCGGTAGTACTTGCCGAACACAGATATGTTCCAACGCTCGGACGGCATCAGCCTGTAGGAAAGTCCCGTTATGTTCTTTCTGGTTTCCTTGGCAATGGCGTCGGTCTGTTCCTTTACGGCAAGCAGGGATGCGTTGTGCCTGCGGAAGGAGCTGAACACATTGTTGAATGTGAAGAGATGCGCCTGTCCTATGTTGTAGTTGGCGGTCAGCGTTCCGTTCCAGTTGTCGTTGTCCGAGCGGGTATACTGGTAAGACTGTTCGCCCGGCGAGTTGAGCTCGTGCCGCTCGCCCAGCCAGTTGTATTGGTAGCGTGCTGTGTCTACATTGACGGTGGAGTTGCGGTTGTAGTTGGCTGTCAGCACCACGTTCAGTCCCTCAACCAGCAGGTTGCGCTTGCTGTATTCCAACGAAGGCATCAGCGAATGACCGTAACGGTGTTTTTCTCCGAACACTGTCTTCTGGCGCACACCGGTCTGTATGTCCTTATACATATGCGAATAGGTGAGCCCCACCATCAGCCGGTCTGCCCACGACTTGCCTGTGACACCCGCTTTCGCTACGACCGCCTCATTGTGATAATTGTCGTGGAAGCGGTGCACTCTCACCTTCTCCGCCTCGTTGAAGCTGCCCGTATCGAAATTCTTTACGGAAGCGTCCACCCGGTAGTCGTTGTCAGAATAGTTCTGGAAAGCATTGACCTCATAGGTGAAACCGTTCTTCAAGGCTTGTCCGAAGTGTACGTACGACTTGTGCGTGTTGAACGAGCCGTAGGAGTAGGAGGCATCGGCGAACCACCGGCGCGGCTGCTTCTCTGTCACGATGTTGATGACCCCGCCCCTGACGGTCGCCTCTGTGTTGTGCATAAACAGACGTAATGCCTGTGAAGCAAACAAGAAAGGAGACCAGTGATAGATATAATTTCATACTGATATGTTGTGTGTTTTTCGTGGTGCAAAGGTACAAACAGACACAATATACATACAATCGCAAAATATAGGTAAAATTAATATTGTGGGGCACAGGTCGTGCCTGACAGCAGATACATACTAATTGTTATTTCAAAGAAAACATCAGACACTCATGAACCGTAGCGACAAAGGGAGGAGACGTTCAATTTCGGATACAAGAAAAACTCTCCTTCATCCCGGACAGGAGTACGGTGACCCGTTCGGGATAAGCAGTCTGCAACGGTGCGCGGTGCCGCAGAACCGCATGATGACGAAATACCGGAAGTAAAAAATTTTTACACCGCTTTTCCGCAAAACAGAAACGCGACGCACGTGCAGGCTGTCCCTTTCTTCCGTTCCAGTCATCCGCCACACCGTCTTACCCTGCATTCTATGCCACAACCTACATCGCAATATAACCCCTCCAGTTCTTTTACCTGGCTTTCTCATAATGTCCGTTATCCTTCTTCGGCATTAACTTATCGCGGAAAAGCTCTTTCAGCATGCCCGAACGTACTTTTCCGTGCTCCCATACGGGCTTTCCCGCACCATGGAAAAGCCTTTTCCGCACACCGGAGAAAGCCCATCGAGAGCGCCATAAACGCATTGCGTTGATACTCAACATATTGCGCAAATGTCCCAAAATTCGTCCATACGGAGGCGGAGGGTCTTCTGTCCGGCTGTAGGCTATTCTCAGCGAGTTGACGCTCTACGCAAGTTCGTCTCCGCTCCACCATATGGCGCGGTCAAACAACAGCCGCATGTCAAAGTATGAAGAGGGTGTGTGGCGGGCTAAACTACCGATGAGACATTGGAATGAAGACCTGAACGGCATGGCAGGATGATGACAAATATATATACAACATATGAGTAATCATATAATAACAGGTTGATTTTGAACAGCTGCTTAATATTGCTCCTTACCTCGAACAGGTCATTATACTTCCATTCTTATACCGTGCTGCTGTCTGCCGGATTGTATCCTGGCTTATCGGAGATGTGTATGGCTACACCTGTAAAAAGCAGAATACGAGATGACTGCGGCATTGCGGAAGAAGGATGAGGAGCCGGCAATCAGCCTTAAACGCACAACCGGCGTTCTGATGCGGTTCGGGTTTATCGCAGACAGAAATGTAAAAAAAATAAAAAAACGTAAACATTGATATGATTTATGATACATCTTATTATCAGAAATAACTATCTTTGCACAAGATGACGCTGCGCTCGGGAAATTGAAAACAAGTTTTCTTTCCGCTCGCTTGCACCATCTTTTAATAAGACGGGCTGCGCTCGGGAAATCGAAAACAGGTTTTCTTTACGCCCGATTGCACCATCTTTTAATAAGACGGGCTGCGCTCGGGAAATCGAAAACAAGTTTTCTTTCCGCTCGCTTGCACCATCTTTGCTACATATTGAGGAGCGTTCTGTGCGGACAGCAACGTGTGTCCGGAGAGCGGCGGTAAACATGCCGTTTCTTCAGAACTAAACTTTAAAAGGGTCGGAAACGGCACCTTTTTATATTGGAAAGCTTCCGTGCACGTACACGGAAATATGTATCAAGCTAATGGTGATGCCCGCAAAACCTAAACCGGAGCACTCACGGCAGGGTGTTATACGACATAAACGACATAACAACAGTAATAATAATAAAAACCTGATAAGGTAATGACTACACGAAGAGACTTTCTCAAACAGATGGGAGTGGCTGCGGCAGGCTTGGGACTGGCGCCACTCGGTTCGCTGGCTGCAGGGCCGGCAGGTGCAAACAAGACTAAGAACACCGGCGGCGACAAGGTGAAGATAGCCTTTATCGGCATCGGAAACCGCGGTGAGCAGAACGTGGCAGAGTTCGAGCGCACGGGTATGATAGAGGTGACGGCACTGTGTGATGTGGACCTTAAAGGCAAACAGACACAGAAGGTGCAGAGCAAGTATCCGAAGGCGAAACTGTTCACCGACTTCCGCGAGATGTTCGAGAAGTACAGCCAGAACTTCGACGCCGTGGTGGCTTCTACTCCGGACCACAGTCATTTCCCCATCGCGATGATGGCACTTGAGTATGGCAAGCACATTTATCTTGAGAAACCGATGACACGCACGTTCATCGAGGCGGAGCTGCTCATGCAGAAAGCGCGCTCGTGCCCGAAGGTTGTGACACAGGTGGGCAACCAGGGTCACTCCGAAGCAAACTACTTCCAGTTCAAGGCATGGAAGGAGGCAGGCATCATCAAGGATGTCACGGCAATCACAGCCCATATGAACAACCCGCGCCGCTGGCACAGCTACGACTCCAAGATGTACCGTCTGCCGTCAGGAGACGCCCTGCCCGACGGCATGAACTGGGACGTGTGGCTCGGCGTGTGTCCGTGGCGTGACTTCTCAGCAAAGTTCCATCAGGGCGACTGGCGCAGCTGGTATGAGTTCGGCATGGGCGCGCTGGGCGACTGGGGAGCGCACATCCTCGACACGGCGCACGAGTTTCTCGACCTCGGACTGCCTTATGAGGTGTCGCTCACATACGAGAAAGGCCACAACGACTTCTTCTTTCCATATTCGTCCACCATACTTTTCCGCTTCGGAGCAAGAGGCAACATGCCGCCGTGCGATGTGACATGGTATGACGGAATAGACAATCTGCCGAAACTGCCCGAAGGCTACGGCAAATCGGAATACAACCCCGACATTCCCGCAAGCAACCAGGGCGACACTCCGGTGGCAAACCTCAACCCAGGCAAGATAATATACAGCCGCGACCTCATATTCAAGGGCAGCAGCCACGGAAGCACTCTGTCCATCATAGGCGATAAGGCTGAGGAGATGAAGAGCAAACTGCCCGAGGTGCCGAAGAGCCCGTCCAACCACTACGTGAACTTCCTCCGCGCCTGTCAGGGAACCGAGAAGACCCGCTCGCCGTTCGAGATAAACGGAGTGCTCAGCCAGGTGTTCTGCCTCGGCGTGATAGCACAGCGACTGAACGCGCAGCTCTTCTTCGACCCGCGCACAAAACAGTTCACCAACAACACCTTCGCCAACGCGCTGCTCTCGGGCATGCCGCCGCGCAAGGGATGGGAATTCCTGTACAAGGTGTAAGGCACGACGCACACACACCATTGTGCTGACGCATCCGTATGTGCAGTACACAATATAACATAAAACAACTCCGACGGCATTACGGAGGAGAACAGATTATAAACCTACAACGAAAATGAAAAAACAGATAATGACAGCCTTCGCCGCACTGCTCTTGCTGCCGGCGACGGCACAGGAATGGAAACCGCTGTTCAACGGAAAGAGTCTCAGCGGATGGACACAGAAGAACGGAAAGGCGCAATATAAGGTGGAGGACGGCGCGATAGTGGGATATACTAAGATGAACACGCCCAACTCCTTCCTGTGCACGAAGAAACAGTACGGCGACTTCATCCTTGAGTTCCAGTTCAGAATAACCGACGGGCTCAACTCAGGAGTGCAGCTGCGCAGCGAAAGCGTCAAGTCGTATAAGGACGGACGTGTGCACGGCTATCAGTTCGAGATAGACCCGTCGCAGAGAGCATGGACGGGCGGCATCTACGACGAGGCGCGCCGAGGATGGCTCTATCCGCTCACAAAGAATCCGAAAGCCAGAAAGGCATTCAAGAACGGACAGTGGAACAAGGCACGCATAGAGGCTTACGGCAACAGCATACGCACATGGGTGAACGACATTCCGTGCGCCAACCTGTGGGACGACAAGACTCTGAGCGGCATCATAGCACTGCAGGTGCACGCCATAGACAACAAGGCGGACGAGGGCAAGACCGTGGCATGGCGCGACATACGCATATGCACTGAGGACGTGGAGAAATATCTCACACCAGAAGACCGCACCCCGCAAGCCAACTGCATAGACAACACCCTGTCGCCACAGGAGGAGAAGGCTGGCTGGAAGCTGCTGTGGGACGGCAAGACAACCAACGGATGGCGCGGAGCCAAACTCGACGCATTCCCAGACAAAGGATGGAAGATAGAGGACGGAGTGCTCAAGGTGCTGGCTGCCGACGGTGGAGAGTCGTCAAACGGAGGTGACATCGTCACCACCGACACGTACGACAGCTTCATACTGACCGTGGACTTCAAGATAACAGAGGGTGCAAACAGCGGCATAAAATACTTCGTGGACCCGGAAGCCAACAAAGGCGAGGGCTCTGCCATAGGCTGCGAGTTCCAGATTCTCGACGACCTGCGCCACCCGGACGCCAAGCTCGGAGTGAAAGGCAACCGCAAGCTCGGCTCGCTCTACGACCTCATACCCGCTCCGGAAAAGAAGCCTTTCGACATCAACAGCTTCAACACAGCCATGGTGATAGTAAGAGGCAAGCACGTGGAGCACTGGCTCAACGGAGTGAAACTGCTGGAGTACGAGCGCGACAACCAGATGTGGAACGCACTCGTGGCATACAGCAAATACAAGAACTGGAAGAACTTCGGCAACCACAAGCGCGGCAACATCCTGCTTCAGGACCACGGCAACGAGGTGTGGTTCAAGAACGTGAAGATAAAGCCTCTGAAGATGAAGAGGATAGACAGGCGTCCCCGTCGCTGAAAAACAGCCAAGGTCTGTCCTCCACACAAAACAACACCGACAGACTTTTCAATATAACGGCAGGCGACGACAGCCGCGACATACAGCCGTGCACACATTACTCCCCGATGACAGGACAACAGCATACTGCCATCGGGGAGTATGTATAACTCCAATCCGTATCATACAGTATTGCAGTTAAACCCAAATAGGTCATCATACTTCATCCGTACGTAATGCTGTAAGACACATCTTTTTTAGGTCTACAGAAGAGATATGGTGATACATCGATAAATAAAAAGCGGAAAACAAAATGATACATCAGCACGGAAGAATCATAAAGAGCCTACATACAATGAAAAATTATAATATCGGTTGATTTTGAACAGCTACTTATATATTCCTTTATTATAAATCTGCAATACAGACTGTACGGCTGATGAAAGCATACATCATATTATATTATTCTAAAAACTTATCCCGTACAGACGAAGTATGACAATATTTTTATATACCTTTGTGGGGATAAGAGGCACTCGGGCAAACATGAGCAAGCTCTTTTGCCGCTCGTTTGCATTATCTTTAGATAAGATAAGAGGCGATTCGGCAGTGTCAAGTCCGGGAAAACCTATATTTCCCGTCTTGCCGTTGCACTCACCTTTAATTATCTTTAGATAAGATAAGCGGCACTCGGGCAAACATGAGCAAGCTCTTTTGCCGCTCGTTTGCATTATCTTTGTGAATAACATAACAATCTGGACTTTTATATATTATACACTTTATATACTATGAGAATAAAAACGACATTTATCATGTTTGCCTTATCATGTGCGGCGACAAACGCACAGGTAAGACTGAGCCCGCTCTTCACCGACAACATGGTGATGCAGCAGAGGACCGACGCTCCTATATGGGGCACATGCGAGGCTGGCAGGACGGTAAGCGTCACTACATCGTGGAACAAGCGCAAATACGATACTGTGGCTGGCAACGACGGGAAATGGAAGGTGAAGGTCGCCACGCCCAAGGCAGGCGGACCTTACGAGATAACAGTAAGCGACGGCACTCCGGTGACGCTGCGCAACGTCATGATAGGGGAGGTATGGCTGTGTTCGGGACAGTCAAACATGGATATGCCCGTCAACGGATGGGGACAGGTGAACAACTATGAGGCTGAGGTGAAAGCCGCCGGTCACCCTGACATCCGTCTGCTGCGCGTGGACAACGTCATGGCTATGCAGCCGCAGCAGAGCTTCACGGCAATGAACGGCGGATGGCAGGTGTGCTCGCCGGAGGTAATAGCTCCTTTCTCTGCCGTAGCCTATTTCTTCGGCAGGGACATAGAGAAATACCGCGACGTGCCGGTGGGACTGATACAGTCGAGCTGGGGAGGCACTCCCGCCGAGGCATGGACCAGCGGCGAGTCGCTCACTGATATGCCCGAGTTCCGCGGAGAGGTGGAGCGCATAGGCTCCATGCCGGACAACAAGGAGGAGCGCGCGGCAATATACAAGGATGAGCTTGCCGGATGGTTCGACAAGCTTAACGGCAACGACCCGGAGTTCAAGGACGGACGGTTCGCTTATTTCGCCGCATCCTACGACGACTCGGGATGGGACGACACTCCGGTGCCGGGATATATAACCGACAGCAAGTATGGGGCGTTCGACGGAATGATAATCTACCGCAGGGTGGTAGACATTCCCGGGAACATCGCCGGAAAGAGGCTCACCCTCTGTCTGGGCAAGGTGGACGACGACGACATGACGTTCTTCAACGACGTTATGATAGGCAGCACCACCGGTCCGGGCGAGACGAGGGAGTACACCATACCGGCAGGAGCGGTGAAAGCCGGCAAGGCGGTGATAACGGTGAGGAGCATCGACACCGGCGGACTAGCTGGCATAACGGGCTACGACGACCGTGAATGCCGGCTCACGGCTGATGACGGCACAACGATAAGTCTCAACGGAACATGGAAGACACGGATGGCGGCTCCTCTGAGCTCGCTCTCCTCCAAGCCGCGCGACCCCGTGAGCGACCCGAAGAACGCATGCGTGCTCTACAACGCGATGATAAATCCGCTCGTGGGATATGCCATCAAGGGTGCCATATGGTATCAGGGAGAGGACAACTCCAACCGTGCGTGGCAGTACCGCGACCTCATGCCGCTCATGATAGAGGACTGGAGGCAGAAGTGGGGCTACGACTTCCCGTTCTTCATGGTGCAGCTCGCCAACTTCATGCAGCGTCACGACCAGCCCACCGAATCGCGTTGGGCAGAGCTGCGCGAGGCTCAGCGGATGACTGCCGACAGACTCTCAGGGTGCGGAATGGCGTGCATAATAGACATAGGGGAGGCTGGCGACATCCATCCGCGCAACAAGCAGGACGTGGGGCACAGGCTCGCGCTGCTGGCACGGCAGAAAGTGTATGGTGAGAAAGTGGAGGCTTCGGGACCGGCATACCGCGACTGCCGCATAGAGAAGAACACCATCAGAATATTCTTCGACCACACTGCAAAAGGTCTCGCCATAAGCGACGGACAACAGCTCAAGGGATTCGCCATAGCCGGACCCGACCACCGGTTCCACTGGGCGGACGCTGTGATAGACGGCAACACGGTGGTTGTGTCCTCCCCGGAAGTGAGACACCCCGTGGCTGTGCGCTATGCATGGGCGGACAACCCTGAGTGTAACCTCACAAACAGCACCGGTCTGCCGGCTGTGCCTTTCCGCACCGACGACTGGAAGGGACTCACCTACGGCAACACGTCATACTGACCTTACGCACAACGGTGGACTTTCGCTGTGCGGCAATATGACAATAAAAAAAGGAATGCGACGGGACGCTTGCCCGTCGCATTCCTTTTTTTCATGTATTCGCATTTATCAGTAATAATAATTATCCTGTCGTGTATGATATCATGGCATATCCCATCAATAATTATGACGGCGCAAGCCCTGTAGAGACGCAAAATCTTGCGTCTCACGAGCAATGATTGCGATATTTATACTGCTTATAATTACTCACGAAATTTGCATTTATCCCTTGTGAGACGCAAGATTTTGCGTCTCTACTTTAGTGGCAGCGAATAATACGCATGGCGTATCAAGTGATGTGACGGAAGCTGTCGGCAACCTTTCACTTATGAAACGCACATCACGTGCAGGCATGACGCAAAGTAAAAAATCTTTACATTTCATTTCCGTAAAACAGCGGTGAGACGACACGTTCACGTCTCTTTAAGGCAACCGGCATGCGTTCAGTATATGCAAGGGAACCGCATAAACACTCGTGTCTTTCTTCTTTATATCGTGAATATTGTTCTTTTTAAGAGCGACTGATACTCTCTACGCAGACACGCACACCATATCCGCCCGCCGCGAGAGCCTTTCCTGTGACCTCATTGAGGCTTTACGGCACACCCAAAGAGCCTTTTTCACGCCACGGAAGAGGCTTTTCCGCAGCGTGACAATACTATCATTATGACACATCATGGCGCAACACACTGATATACAACGCATTTCGCAAACCTTCAAAATACGGGCTTATTTCAGCCGTTAAGGCATGACGGTCAGCCAGAGACGATTCTCAGCGACTTGACGTTGTGCTGTTTTTCTTCTCTCTTACATCATATCGCGCATATTCGTACATTCCTTTCCGCCTCCCCGCAGTCATCCTTTTCACATTCACCTAAGGCGTCACGTCCAATCTACTGAATGTCGTATGTCCTACAGTTTGCATGAGACACGAATCGCATATGGATTAAGGCGACGCGCCATATCAGCCGTTCGCCTGTTTTTCCTGTAAAATATACGGTTATAGTTATAAGAATATCTCACACTGAAGGAATCATCATCCGAACCGGATTTTACCGTATTTTATCCATCAAAAAAATTTCTTATATTGAAAATATTAATATATTTGCACCGGACAAACATAATAAAGACACACAAAGAAAAATACTGCTATAAAATTACTTACAGCATAACGCAAAAACACACAAGCTGTATCGATATGTTTAAAACAAGCATCAGGAGACATGCGTCCATACTGCTGTTTCCGTTTTTCACCGTTTTTTCCGGGGCAGAAGCGACGGCACAGACAGTCTCACTGCCCGAGACGTGCCGCTACACCGGCAACACGGAAGCATGCGTGATGACGCCGGATGACGCCATGGCTGACACCTCGCATACTGCTGACGCGCCATCCGCAGACATGAAAAGATGGCGTACAGATGCGGGGCGGCTGATGTCGCCTCATACGCAGGTCTCTGAAATAATCAGGGATATGCCTAAACACAGACACAGAATATCTTATACGAACAGCAACACATTTTATGCTTACATAGGATACGGACGCATCATGAGCAAGCTACACATGGCAGAAGGCGTGAAGGGCAATCCAAGAAACGGCTTGTTCTGGCAGTTCGGCTATGACTGGACGTCTAAATTAGGCATCGGGGCAGGAATGATGTACAACGGGTTCAGGTCTACGTACGAGCACAACGGTTACAGAGAAAAATCGGAAATATTTTATCTGGCTCCGCAGATAGTCTTAAAAACATACGTCAGGCGATGGATTATCGACGGGAAAATGGGTTTAGGATTGTTCACATACAACTATCCTACGCATTATACGGTGTCATCAGGCGCCAGTTTCGGATACAACGTGCATTTCGGAGCCGAATATGTATTGTCGAGAATCATAGGCATCAGCGCGTCTATAGGATTTACGGAGGGTAATATTAGTATACATTATGATATGGAAAAAGGCGACATTCTCACTATCATATCAGCTATTAACATATGTGTGGGAGTGAGAGCACATATCTGAGAATATCCATATGAAGGTACGCTGTTTTATACTTCTACAAATATTATAAACAAAAAAAAACATTATTATGAATCATTCATTTAAATCATTCTCCTGGAAACATCTTCTGATTTTCCTTCTGGTGTCGGGTTGCGTTACCATTGTGCGCGGACAAAGCAGGTTTCATATAGACCTTGATTATCACTATAATCTCGGTCTGTCTGAGTCATTCAAGGGCATAACGCTTAAACGTAACGAATATCATATGGGCGGGCACTCCCTCCGTCTGAGCACGCGCTACGACGTGTCGCGCCTCTGGTCGGCGGGAATAGGAATAGGACTTGACAGATATACCGAGCCCGACTACAACACGATGCCCGTGTTCGCGACGGTGAGATACAAGGCACTCGAGAAAGTTCCCGACGCATATGTCTTTGCCGATATGGGATATGCCATAAAGTCAGGTGAGTTTACAAAAGGACTCACAGGCAGCCTGGGAATAGGATATACACATATGTTTGCGAGGCATTTCGGCTTGAATTTCCAGATAGCATACAATCTGAAGCGTTTCAACGACATCCCCACATATATATATAATGTGGATAAGGGGGAGACAACATACAGCAAGGAGAACACCACCAGACACTCGCTGTCTTTCGGAATAGGTGTCACTTTCTGACCGTTTACCACTAATAGAATATCCACAACCCATCAATAACAACAACGGGAAACACCATTTTATCATTCTCCGGTAACCAAGTAGAGACGCAAAATCTTGCGTCTCACAAGCAGAAATTGCGCTATTAATCGTGCATATAATTACTTACGAAAATTGCATTTATCCCTTGTGAGACGCAAAATCTTGCGTCTCTACAGGGCTCGCGCCATCATTCATATTGATGGGAAACTCCGTTTTATTATTCACAGGTAATAAAGTAGAGACGCAAAATCTTGCGTCTCACAAGCAAGGATTGCGCTATTAATAGTGCATAAAATTACTCACAAAATTTGCATATATCCCTCGTGAGACGCAAGAATCGCCCTGTTTATAATGCATATAATTCCTCACGAAAATTGCATTTATCCCTTGTGAGACGCAAAATCTTGCGTCTCTACTTTATTACCGGCGTATTATAACATTATGATAACATCCGTGTTGATGTAACACACAATGTCTCCTCACTTTTAAATTTACCTCCCAAACAGAACACTTTCTTCTTACCGCCAAGTTGGAACACACACATAAGCCATATGGCTGGATATAAACATTATCCATAATTATATAACATCCGGACGCCGCATGCCGCTTACCTTTGTAACCGGAACAAAAGGATAATAATGTTATGAACAGGTTTTTGGTATTTCTGATGATATTTCTGATAGGATGCACAGACCTTTGGGCTTCTGACAGGAAGATAAAAGGATATGTGCTTGACAAGGAAGGGACGCCGCTGACAGGCGCATATGTATATGATGAGAACAAGAAAAACACAGCCATAACAGACGAGAACGGATATTTCGAGATATCCGTTCCGGAGGAGGCAAGGATGCTGAAGGCAGGATATGTGGGGTTCGCTCCGCTCGACCATACGATGGAACGGCCCGACGACGTGCAGATTCTGGTGATGACACCCAATGCAGAACTGAAGGAGGTTGTGGTCACTCAAGGGGGCATAGGGATGCTGAAGAACAGGGGCAACCTGCTCAACACCGAAAGCATCACGGCGCAGGGACTCACGCGCGCAGCATGCTGCAACCTCTCGGAGAGTTTTGAGACAAACCCCTCGGTGGACGTGGCTTACAGCGACGCAGTGACGGGAGCGAAACAGATACAGCTGCTCGGACTTGCCGGAACATACGTGCAGATGCTCACCGAGAATTTTCCAAACCTGCGCGGAGCGGCTTCCACCTACGGACTCGACTACATCCCGGGACCGTGGATGCAGAGCATACAGGTGTCGAAGGGCGCGGCGTCGGTGAAGAACGGCTTCGAGTCGGTCACCGGACAGATTGACGTGGAATACAAGAAACCCAAAATAGCCGACCCGCTGTTTATTAATCTTTTCGCCGGAAGCGCCGGACGATACGAGGGAAACGCCGTGGGGGCTCTGGAACTCAACGACCGCCTCTCCACAGCTCTCTTCCTCAACTACTACAATGAGGAGCAGTCGCACGACAAGAACAAGGATACTTTCCTCGACATGCCGCAGATGCAGTCGTTCAGCATGATGAACCGCTGGCACTACCAGACACCGCGCTTCGTGTCGCAATGGGGCGTAAAGGTGCTCACCGACCGCCGCACGAGCGGACAGACATCGCACACCCTGCGCTCCGACGCCGCTCTCTCTCCATACACCATCCACAACGACGCCAACCGCGTGGAGCTTTTCTCAAAGAACGGTTTTATCCTTAACCAGGAGCGCAACGAGAGTATCGCGCTGATAGTATCCGGCTCTTATCACGACCAGCAGTCCGACTACGCGGACAAGACGTATGATGTGTATGAGTCGAACGTCTACGCCTCGCTGCTCTATGAGACCGCCTTCGGAAAGAGACACAAGCTCGCCGCAGGACTGAACTACAACTGGGACAACTTCGAACAGCGCGGCAACGTCATCAACCTCTACCGTCCTGACCTGCGCGACATAAGCGAGAACGTGTCGGGAGCGTACGCCGAATACACATGGACGCCTGCCGACAACCTCACTATCATGGCAGGACTGCGTGCCGACTACAGCTCCATCTACCGCTGGTTCGTCACCCCGCGCATGCATGTGAAGTACACACCGTTTTCATGGCTCGACCTACGCGCCTCGGCTGGAAAGGGCTACCGCAGCACATTCATATTTCCGGAGAACAACTATCTGCTGGCAAGCAGCCGCACGTGGCATGTTTCCGACAATCTCAATCAGGAAGAGGCATGGAACTATGGAGTGAGCGCGTCGTTCCACATACCGGTGAGGAATGAGGAGATTACAGTGAACGCGGAATGGTATTACACCGACTTCATCAATCAGGTGGTGACAGATATGGACAAGGACGCGCACGCCATATACTTCTATAATCTCAAAGGCAAGTCCACATCAAGCGTGTTCCAGATAGACGCCACCTTTCCGCTGTTCCGCGGATTCACCCTTATGGGAGCCTACAGATGGATGGACGTGAAGTGCACCTACGACGGAAAGACAATGCGCAAGCCGCTCACCAGCCGTTACAAGGCTTTGCTGACAGCCTCGTATGAGACTCCGCTGAAGAAATGGCAGTTTGATGTCACAGCGCAGTTCAACGGAGGCGGACGCATGCCAACGCCCGACCCGGCACGTCCGCTGTGGCACAGGACGTTCCCATCATACACCCAACTGAGCGCACAGATAACACGCCGCTTCCGCCGGTGGAGCATCTACGCGGGCGGCGAGAACCTCACTAACTTCAGGCAGAAGAACCCTGTGGTGTCGGCGGCAGACCCGTACAGCCATGACTTCGACGCCACAATGGTATGGGGACCCACCATGGGATACAAACTGTATGCGGGCATCCGCTTCAATATACCCAAGATGTAATATAACTTTAAAAAACAGAAGACAATGAAAACAAGAACAATCATCATGACAGCCATGCTTTTCCTCGGACTGTCATACACAGTAAACGCAAAGGACTTGAAAGGAGACAAGAAGTCGGAAGTGACTTTCCTTGTGTCCATGACTTGTGAGAACTGCCAGAAACGCATCGAGAACAAGATGTCGTTCGAGAAGGGTGTGACCGATCTCGACGTGAATCTTCCGCAGAAAACGGTCACCATCAAATACCGCAAGGACAAGACATCAGCCGACAAACTGAAAGATGCTATCCGCCAGCTGGGATATACCGTCACACCGTTGGACAAAACGAAGACAGGAAAAAAAGACCCTTCCCAAAAGAAGGATAAAGAATAGAGCTGTCCGGAAAACACTGCCTATACAGGCACATACAATAAAGGCAACAGGAAAACGTAACATGCCCATACCATGCACGCAATGTTTTCCCGTTGCCTTCTTCATCATATTATTATACCATTATAGCCTTATCGCCCCGCATTATCCACACTTTTTCATATTTCACCGTAGCCATTTTTATCTATACCAATTATCTTTCAATTCTCAAACCTATGGTTTCAAACATCCGACAGGTACGACATAAACCCCGTCCGTACGTTTATAAGCAAAGTCACCGACACCTGTCAGTACCATACAAAAAGAAGGTGCTTTCATTCGGGTGGTATCTATTATATCAGCAAGTGATGTTAATGTTTTTGCACCTTCCTCTATCAACCTTTCTCCTCCAAGCTTTATTTCAACAAGACCGTACGCTCCATTGCGCAGATGTATAACCGCATCACATTCCAAACCGTTCTTATCCCTATAATGATAAACAGAACCGTCCAAGGCATCTGCATAAACGCGAAGGTCCCGGACACACATTGTCTCAAAAAACAATCCGAATGTATTGAGGTCATTTATCAAATCATTAGGACCCAGACCAAGAGCAGCCACACCCACTGAAGGGTCTACATAATATCTTGTATCCGATGTACGGACTGCTGTTCTGCTTCTTAGATTTGGATTCCAAGCAGGCATATCCTCTATAACGAAGATATTCCGCAATGCAGTAAGATACGAATTCACCGTCTCATCACTCACGTTCTCTGGTTCATTTGTTGATATGTCAGCAAGGATTGTGGCTATACTTGCCTGAGAACCTTGATGTCTTGCATAAGAACGCATAATCCTCTTTGCCCGTTCCGCATCTCTTTTTACATTATCAACTCGTGATATATCGCTACTCGTAATAGCTTTATAATATTCTGTAGCCTGCAACAGTGCAGCCTTTTCTGTTTTCTTCTGCAAAGACTTAGGCCATCCTCCACGGCATACTACAAACGCAAGCAACGGTAATGTAAGTTTATTAAAGCCTCCTATTTTATCCGGCATATCAAATAAATCAGATAAACTTATATCACCCGTAGAGTCTCCTGATTCCCACAAACTCATCGGACGCATGGTAAGCCATCCGTATCTTCCTGTACCTGTATGATGGATTTTACCGAATTTAACCGGTACTGCAGAACCGGTAAGCATAAACTGCCCGTCTTCATTCCGATGGTCTACTTCAAACCTAATAGCATCCCAGAACTGTGGAAATTCCTGCCATTCGTCAATCAAACGGGGAACTTCACCCTCAAGCAGATAACCTATGTTGGTTTCAGCCATTTGCCTATATTGATGCTGTTTGGTGGGATCATCCATATATATAACACTTTTTGCATGCTGCTCAGCAGTTGTCGTCTTGCCACAAGCTTTAGGTCCTTCTATCAATACAGCACCCATCGCTTCTAATTTATCATGCAGAAGTTCATCCGCTATTCTTTTCTTATATTCCATACCATGCGTTTTATGCAAAGGTATACTATTTATTTGTAAAACAAATTAATATCAACATTAATTTGGTAATTTGACACTTGATTGTTTGGAAATATGGCATTGTTTTGCTTGGCAATATGGCTTATTCTATTTTTATTATTTTACTGAGTAAATGTTTTTAATTTATAAAAATAAGATAACATGCTGTTCGGAATATTAATGAAACTCTAATAACCCATTATAACACCATTCATTATGCTACAAACATATTTCATCTCTTTATCCTTCTTACACATTACAGCCGTCATATTGTCTCCGGCTTTTTCCTTATGTTACCCTTATCCTCCTCCGTCAACTGTGGAAAACCATGTGGAAAAGCGTTGATAACACTGTTGGCAAATAAATCATAACCCGGGGGATATCCACAGGCGCGGAGCCATATGTTTTTTATTGTGGATATACACGGGGTTATTAAATTTTTTTCCATAAGTTTTCCATAATTCTTAAAGCATAAATTTTATAAACTTATTAACTTTGCACAGTGCAACAAAGTTTGTGGATAAACTGCATATATTACTGTTATTCAGACCTTACTTATTAAAGACCGTCGTTCATAACACAGTCTCCTGATGTTGACATCAGAATATGCAAAAAAAAAGCCGTAAAGTTTTGAACATATAAACAGCACATCATCATAATCATATTATTTTATTTTTAAAAAGAAATAAATATAATAATGATATATGATTGTGGAGAAAGTGAGAGGACTGGAGGGTGAGAAGGGGAGATGATGGGAAGGTGAGAAGGGTGAGAGAATGAGAAGGTGGGAAGGAGAGAGAAGGCATGCCGACTGTGCTGACGAAGCCGGACGGGACGGGAAACATAACGGGAAAGCCCGGAAGAACGGGAATACATAAGGATAAGAACAACGTAAGGCGTGCGTTTCATGTATCACGTCATATAAAAAAACATATATATGGAGAGAGATATGGTGAAAAAGGAATGGATTGAGAAAGGTTATGCCGATGAGCCGGTGGAGGAAGGCACCGACCTCAGAAAAGAGATAAGAAGGATGTGCGCGGAGAAGAACGCCGTGCTGCTCGCACACTATTACACTCCCGGAGAGGTGCAGGAGTGCGCCGACTTCATAGGCGACTCGCTCGCACTGGCACGTAAGGCTGCCGCGACAGACGCTGACATCATCGTGATGTGCGGCGTTCATTTCATGGCGGAGACATGCAAGCTGCTCAGTCCGGAGAAGAAGGTGCTCGCGCCCGACCTCAATGCCGGATGCTCGCTTGCCGACTCCTGCCGCGCGGAGGACCTGAAGAGGTTCAAGGAGGAGCACCCCGGCTACAAGGTGGTGAGCTATGTCAACACCACAGCCGCGGTGAAGGCACTCACCGATGTGGTAGTTACGAGCGGCAACGCGAAGAAGGTGATAGACTCTTTCCCAAAGGATGAGAAGATAATATTCGGTCCGGACCATAACCTCGGGTCGTACATCAACTCGGTGACCGGACGCGACATGCTGCTGTGGAACGGCGGATGCCACGTTCACGAGAAGTTCTCCGTGGAGGCTATAACGCAACTGAAGAAGGAGCATCCCGGTGCCGTCGTGATGGCACATCTGGAGTGCAAGGGTCCTGTGCTCGCCGTTGCCGACGTGAAAGGATCGACGGCTGTGATGCTGAAGTATGCCATGGAGCACGACGGGAAGGAGTATATCGTTGCTACGGAGAGCGGAATACTTCACGAGCTTCAGCGTCAGTGTCCCGACAAGACGTTCTATCCCGTTCCGCCGGAGGTGGGCGAGGGCACCGTGGGATGTATGTGCAACGAGTGCGAATATATGAAGATGAACACCCTGCGCAAGATATACAACACGCTCAGATATGAGTGGCCCGAGGTGAGTGTGGACGAAACCGTCGCCCGCGATGCCGTCAAGCCGATAGAGCGCATGCTGGAGCTGAGCTGAGAGGGTGCCTTCCTGACGTCATGTCAGCGCACCCTGTAGAGACGCAAGATTTTGCGTCTCCCGAGTGGGTAAAGCATGATTATATGCGGTATATTGTAGCAGTTATGTTTGCGACATATTCGCTTGTGAGACGCAAGATTTTGCGTCTCTACTTGGGTTGATTGCGGTTTGGGAGGTTGGAATGTGGGATGTGGAGAGCCGAATTACGCATAAAAAATGCTGACATATGGCATTTGTAGTGCCTTATATCAGCATGATTGTCCGTGAGACGAACTTTTTCGCGTCTCTACACAGGTATGCGTGCATTCTCCACAATGCTTATGCGGATGTTATGAAAAATATTACGCATGCGTCAATGATGTGTGGAATCATAGATCAATAATACCGCCGCCATCATCTTCCCCGTCTTCATCACCATCTACCAATGGGTGTTCACTTGCATGTATTCCTGTGCCGTCCGACCCCGCCAGTATTTCAGTGCCTTCCATTACGATTGTTTTTGACTCCGGTTTCAGATACTCTTTTTTATTCATGATGTTTTAATGTTTTGTTTATAATATATTATTGTAATTGTTATGTGCTTTTTTTGATGGCGCAGGTGAGTTTCCACTGTAAAGTTATAAAGAATAAACCGGACGTGGGAAGAATGGCGTAACTATTTGATTTTCATCGGAGATATGTAAAAAATAAAACGATATACAAACCAAAAAGGGCTTTGGCGGATAGCCAAAAAGTGCGGATCGCGAGTGATGAAGGAACGTAGGGATATGGCATGCAGTAGCGCATCAGTAAGGTCAATAATATTTTATATTGATGGCGCGAGCCTTGTAGAGACGCAAAATCTTGCGTCTCCCGAGTGGGTAAAGCATGATTATATGCGGTATATTGTAGCAGTTATGTTTGCGACATACTCGCTTGTGAGACGCAAGATTTTGCGTCTCTACTTGGGTTAATCACTGTTTTATTGATGGCGCGAGCCTTGTAGAGACGCAAAATTTTGCGTCTCTACTTGGGTTGCTTGCGGTTTTGGAGAGCATGCGGAATGCAAAATATTGCGTCTCACGTGCAAAAAAACAGGTTGTTGTTTGCACACACTTATTTCCTCATCAAATGTTCCGTGTTGCGGAAGAGCCTCTTCCGCACGCTCAAACGGGCTTTATGACACTCCCATAAAGGCTCTTTCGCATGGTGAAAGAGCCTCTTTCATAATGCGGAAAAGGCTCTTCCGTGGGAACATATTTTGTATTGCATGAAACATATTACAACACACTGATGAACAATATATTATGTCCCATTGAAAAACAGCATTCCATTATTGGAATGATATATTATTTTCCATTGAAAAACTTCATTTCACTGTTGAAGCGATATATTGTGTTATCACACAAAACTTTATTCCGTTGTTGAAGCGATATATTGTGTTTTCACACAAAAGTGAATTCCGATGTTGAAATGATATATTACGTATGTTTCCACTCCGTCATTCCTCACACCATGCACCTTCCGCACGGTCGTCATCCTTTCCTGTTCCTGCGCTCGCGGTATTCTGTAGGTAGGCACTTGAAACGCTTGGTGAACTCGCGGTAGAAATAGGAGCGGTTGTGGAATCCGCAGGCGTTGATGATTTCGGAAACGGTGTTGTTTGTGGTATTCAGCATCTTCTCCACCTGAATCATCCGGTATTCAAGTATGAACTCATTTGGAGAAGAGTTGACCGACGCTTTCATCTTGCGGTAAAGCTGCGAACGGCTTATTGCCATGTCCTCCGCCAGCCGCGCCGCGTCGTATGTGTCGTCAAAGTAATGGCTCTTCAGTATGTCCGCCGCCTTTTGTAGCCACAGCCTTACCTCAGCGTTCATCCCGCTGCCCCCGAAACGGTTGACGAAAGCCTCGCCTGAGACAGAGTAGTCGCGCATGCGGTTGATGGTCTGGATGTTGTGTTCCACCACGGCACTGAAGTATTTCCTTGTGAAAGGCTTCTCCAGGAGCGTGCTCACCCCCATCGACAGCACATCAGAGAGCTTCTCCCTGCTGCCTTCGTTGCATATGGCGATGATGGGTATGTACTTCCCGTTAAGCATGTTTTTAAGATTGGCGATGAGCCTGCTGCCGTCGTCCATGAGGTCTGCCACAATGAGGTCGGCATACATGAGTGAGGCGGAGTCATTCAGGCTGTCGTGTGTAAAGAAGCTCAGCTGGTAGCGTTCGCTTAGGATGTGTCTGATGAAGGTGCCCATGAGCTCGTCGTCCTCAATCACGGCTATATGCTTGTCTTTCCTGTTGATGATGTTCTGCAGCGTGTTCTCCTCCAGTATAGGCTCATCCTTCTGCAGCGCGGGCAGTGAGTTGAGGATGAGGGTGAAGCCCGTCCTGCCTTCCGAGGAGTGCACTTGCAACTGTCCTCCCGCCTTTCTTATGAGATTGTTTCCTATGGTCAGTCCGATGATGTTGTATGTATCCTCATCCGTGCTTCCCACCTCCATCCTGTCCAAGGCGTTCTCATAGTTGAAGATGCTGTCCAGCTCGTCCTTTTCCGGACCTGTGCCCTGATAGCTTAGCGTGAGCTTTCGGCTGTCCTCCACCGCAGTCCATCCTATCCTCACCTCACCTTCAGTCTGCGCATGCACGAAGATGTATCTGAGCATATAGTTGAGGGCTCGGCTGAGAATGGTGCGGTCGGACACTATAACGGTGTTTTCCCTTGTATCGGGAATGACGAGTCGCAGCCGTTTGTTGAGTATGGTGTCCATATGGTTGTCCATGACCGCCATCACCATCTCCGCGAGATCAAACCTCGCCGGAGTAAGCTCCACGTTCTCCTCTCCCGACGATTTCATCTCGCCTATCTGTCTTATCTGCTCTTTCATGCGCGTTATGTTCACCGTGATGCGTTCGAGCTCGTCGGAGTATAACGCCCTTCCGTTGTTATCCTCTATCTTGCTTACGGCGTCGAATATCTGCGTTATGTTGTTTGAGAAGCCGTTTGTTATCTTCGAGAAGAAGTTGAGTTTGGCATGATGTATCTCGTCCCGTGCCTGCTGTCCCTGCCTCTCAAGCTCATAGCGGTGCTTCCTGAGCAGTCTGTATTTCTTTCTGAGATAGACATACCTTGTCATTCCGGCAATGACAAGAAAGTATATCATCACCGCCCACCACCGCTGCCACACTGGATAGCTCACGCTGAACGACAGGCGCAAAGGCTTGTCGCTCCACCGGTGGGCGTAGTTGCTCTGCCTCACCACGAGGGTGTATTCGCCCGGAGCAAGCTCGTTGAGTATTATCTTCTTGCTTCCTTGCAGATATGTCCACTTGTTTCCGATGCCCTGCCTCACCCATCTGTCGCGCTCTATATAATAGGAAATACCGCACCGCCCGTTGTTTATATAGTCGAGAATGGAGAAATCCAGCTCCACCGTTCTTGAGCCGTAGGGCAGCCTGAGATTCCCCGTCAGCGGATATTCCTTGCCGTCGGCGGTGACCTGACTGAGAAGAAGTCCGGGCATGAACGTGTTGAGCTGCATCTTTGCTGTGGATATCCTGCTTATGCCGTTGGTCCCTCCGAAGTATATCTCCTTACCGTTGTCGGCAGCCAGTCCAGCCCCGTCGGAGAACTCGTTTCCCTGCAGTCCGTCCAGGTAGTTGAAGTTTGTGATGTCGCGGTTGGTGTCTATCCTGAACAGTCCTGTGCCGGTGCTTATCCATATGTTCCTGTAAAAGTCTTCCAATATATGGTGTACGTTCATGTTGGTGAGCCCCGCGGCAGAAGTGATGTCCGTCACATCAGACCGCCCGTAGATGTCGCTCATCATGTCAAGTCCCTGCGACGTGCCTATCCACAGACGTCTGGAGACGTCAAGATATAACGAAATGATGTCGTCGCTCACAAGAGAGCTGCGGTCGCGGCTTTTGGTGTTGAATATCCTGTATGTGTTGTCTTCCACGTTCAGACATATGATGCCTCCTCCCCGTGTGCCCGCCCAGAGGTGGGGATAGTCAAGCACAAGCGAGTAGACAACGCCTGCGGCAAGGTCGTGAGGCAGCATTTTCCTGTATTCGGTGACAGACGTTATGATGCCGTCCCTTACTGTAGCCTTCAGTATGCCGTTGCCGCTCGTGCCGAGAAAGAGCGTATGAGGACCGTGCCTCACGATGGAATAGACGGAGTATATCTTCCTTTTGTCCTCAGGATTGAGAAAGGACACGGGGCGCAGACGGCTGCCGTCATAATAGGAGAGTCCCTGTCCGTCGGTACCTACCCACACCTTGCCGTCTTGCGGATCGGCTGCGAGGGCGAACACGGCGTTGTTTGTGCGTCCTGTGCCAACGTTGAAATGAGCTGTCACCACAGGGTGCGAGCCGCCCGTATTCTCCTTTATGACATACAGTCCTTTGCCTTTTGTGCCTACAAGCAGCTCATCGCCGTGCCTTATGATGGCACGCACGGGGAACCCGGTCTCGCCTACCGGAAACGACCTTATGTAGTCGTCGTGACGGTAATGGCGGAAAACGCCCTGCCCGTCGGTGCCTGCCCACACTATGCCCTGCGAGCCGGGGAAGAGTGTGTTTATGGTGGTGTCTGCCTGACTGTGCGTGTGTCCGTCCGCGCCGAACGTGTGCATGCCGCTGTCCGTACCCACAAGTGTGAGTTCCGGCAGCCTGCATAGCGAGATGAGTCTGCCGGACACGGGAAGGCTGAGGGTTGTTTTGCGCAGACCGTCGTCAAGGCGGCACACGTGTCCGCCGCCTATCACAGACTGCATGAAACTCACTGTGCCGCTGCCTGTGTGTTGTATCCAGACGTCGCCTTTATTGTCGAAGACAGCCACGACAGACGCAGGCAGCACAGCCGAGGCTGTCTGTACAGGTGTTCCGCGGCTCAGGTCATATATCCTGATGTGTCCTTCTGATATGACGGTGAGCCTTTTGTCCCGGCAATGCATGCGCCCTCCGGGTTGCTTCATAAACACTTCAAACCTGTCCTTACCTTTATTATATATATATATCGGACCGTCGTTCACACAGGCATACACATCACCCCGCGGGCTTACCGCACAGTGCCAGAACTGCTCCTCCTGATGTTTGAACGGCTGCTTACTGAGATAATAGCGTCTGAACCTGCCCGTGTTCTTGTCAAGACGGTTCAGTCCTCCGTCCGTGGCAACCCACAGATGCAGGCTGTCTTCCTCACATATCTCGCGTACGACAGGATGTGAAAGTGTGGAAGAATCGTTTGTCACAGAGGCGTAAATCTTGAATCCGCCGCCGTCATAACGGTTCAGCCCGTCCCATGTCCCTATCCATACATAGCCCTGCGAGTCCTGGAATATGGCGTTGACCGAACTGTTGCTGAGTCCGAGATTGTTGTCGAGATGGGTGGTTTTCCATCCGTACACCGATGCGGCGACGGCAAGAATGATGGTGAAGGCACGGTATCTCAATTTGTTCTTATTCATCATTTGTTGTAAAGTGAAGGATTTTACAGCCGGCAAACTTCATGTGCCGACGGTCCTGACAACTGACTGTAAAAAACCGGTGTGTGTGTTTGGCATGTCTCATTTTCTGATTGAAAGCCTGTCAGAAGGTATTGCAAATATACATAAATATATCTTATTTCACGGTGGCGTGCGTACAATTATTTTTTAATACGTGATTTTTGTACACCACAGTCGCAAAGTTGTATACTATGATAGCTTTGCCGGTTGTGGACGGAAGTATACACTTTCTTTTTCGCTGTATACAATCTCTTGATACACATTGATATATATTTGCAGCCATCAAACCAAAAACTTAAATACAAACCAATATGGACATAGCAAAGAGAAGTTCTCTTAACCCCATTCTACGACCGTCTGACTTCACTCCGGCGATAGAGGGAATGGAGATAGCATGTTTGCTCAACCCCGGAGTCTTCGTCATGGACGGAAGAATATGTATGATTATCCGTGTGGCTGAAAGACCTGAGCAGAAAGAAGGGAAAATAAGTTTTCCCGTGTATGAGGACAACAGATTCAAGGTGCTTGAGTTCGACAGGGACAGTCCGGACATTGACCTCTCCGATCCGCGCGTGATAAACTACAAGGGACAGGACTATCTCACGACGCTTTCCTACCTGCGTCTTGTGTTCAGCGACGACGGTGTTCACTTTTATGAAGACAGCAAATATCCGCCTGTTTTCGGCAGCGGTTTCTATGAGTCTTTCGGTATTGAGGACTGCCGCGTAGCCACAATGGACGACGGATATTGTCTCACCTTCACGGAGGTGTCGCCTGTAGCGGTGGGAGTGGGAATGATGCGCACCCGTGATTTCCGCCACTTCACCCATGAAGGCATGATATTCCCGCCTCACAACAAGGACTGCGCGCTGTTTGAGGAAAAGATAGACGGCATATACTATGCGCTCCACCGCCCGAGCAGTCCGGAGCTGGGCGGAAACTACATGTGGATAGCCGAGAGTCCTGACCGCATTCACTGGGGAAGGCACAAGTGTGTGGCAACGACACGCAAAGGATTTTTTGACAGCGCAAGGCTCGGTGCGGGCGCGTCTCCCATAAGGACAGATGAGGGCTGGCTTGAGATTTATCATGGCGCGGACAGCTCCAACCGCTATTGTCTGGGTGCCATGCTGCTCGACTTGAAAGACCCTTCCAAGGTGCTGGCGAGAAGCTCCGAGCCTATTATGGAGCCGGTGGCGCCGTATGAGCAGACCGGTTTCTTCGGTAATGTGGTGTTCACCAACGGACAGATAGTCGACGGTGACACAGTCCATATCTATTATGGAGCGAGCGACGAGGTTATCTGCAAGGCTGACTTTTCGATAAAAGAGATACTTGCCATGCTTAAAGACGGGAGAAAGAAATGAACGGTCTGGTAAAAGAGATAAGGTTTTTCCGCGGACAGGAACACAACATGCGCGTGTTGCTGCTCACCAATATGATATACGCCTTCGTACTGCCCGTGGTCGAGGTGTTCGCCGGAGCGTACGTCATGCGCAACACCAACGACCCTGCCTTGGTGGCTTACTATCAGTTGGCGATGTATTGCGGCGTTGTCACCACGTCGCTTGTCAATGGCATGATGCTCAAAGGAGTGAATGTGAAGACGCTTTACGCCGGAGGCATTCTTGTGAGCGCGGCTTCGTTGGGAGGCATGATGCTCATCACTGACCTCGGTTTTCTCGAGCTGGGTGTGGCTGGATTCTTTCTCGGCGCAGCCTCCGGCTTTTTCTGGACCAACAGATATCTGCTTGCCCTTTATAACACCGACGATGACAACCGCAACTATTATTTCGGTCTGGAAAGCTTTTTCTTCTCTGTGGCAAACATCTCCGTGCCGCTTCTCATAGGCGCGTTCATAGCCGGTATGGACGGCATCACGCTGTCGGGAGTGAGATTCGACGCCAACATGTGTTACCGCATCGTGATGGCGGTGGTGTTTGTTGTCGCTTTATGCAGCGTATGGGTGCTGTCACACGGTCGTTTCGTGATGCCTGAGAACACATCCATCATGCACGTGCGTTTCCACCCTCTGTGGTACAAGATGCTGTCGCTGTCGGCACTGAAGGGCATCGTTCAGGGCTTTCTGGTTACGGCTCCGGCGATTCTTGTGATGAAGTTCATAGGCAATGAAGGTGTTTTGGGCACCATACAGGGCGTCAGCGGCATGCTGACGGCAGTTCTGGTGTATGTTCTGGGAAGGATAGCCCGTCCCGGCGGACGCCTGCGCATATTCCTTGTGAGCGTCCTTGTGTTTTTCACAGGTACCTTATTCAACGGAGTGCTGTTCAGTGCCATGGGTGTGATTGGCTTTGTTCTCTGCAAGGTGTTTTTCCAGCCGCTTTTCGATCTCGCCTATTATCCGGTGATGATGAAATGCATCGACGTGGTGGGTGAGATTGAGAACCGCAACAAGTACACCTATATAATGACTCATGAAGTGGGACTTTTCGCGGGCCGTTTCTTCGGTCTCGGTCTGTTTATACTTCTTGCCTATCTTGTGTCACAGAACTTCGCGCTGAAATACGCCCTCATTATCGTAGGAGGACTGCAGTGCCTTGCCTATCCGCTTGCAAGGAACATAACAGCCGAATGTGACGACTATATCAAAACAAACCATTCAGAAAGACATGAAATATAAACATTTATCAATTCTCATACTCATTGCTATGATGCACAGCCCGGCAGGGGCGGCATCCATACGCAAGGAAAAACCCGTAAGGCAAGTGTCCGTACAGCGCATCGACTCAATGCCCGACATGCCCGGAAGCTACCGTATGATAGACTGGAAAGCCAAGGCAAAAGCGTTCGACGCTTACGTTTTCGACTGGAACAACACCGACAAGATGGGTCCGCTCATATGGAAGGATGACGCCCGCAGAAACGTAGACCAGACCACATTCGGACTGTATACGGCGATAGGAGACGTGCGGCAGGGACCTGACAACAACGGAGGCGAGTTCCATGAGGCTCTCAACAGCATGGCTGCTATATTGGGAGCGGGTCTGTGCGGCATCGACAAGACCAGCCAGAACGGATACAATTACGTCAGGATGCTTCAGAATTATTTCAACCGGGACAACGGTTGGAACATCGTGATGAACAACACCAACCCCCGTGTCTCCAACTTGGGAGGAGGCTATGGAAGGGACTGGTGGTATGACATATTGCCCAACGCGCTTTATTATGCGGTGTGTGACGTGTTCCCCGATGTAGAGGGTTCGGAGCACATTCTTAGAAGTGTGGCAGAGCAGTTCGCCAAGGCTGACAGTGTGCTTGACGGCAACTATGACTACAGCTATTTCGATTATGGCAGGATGAAAGGCGGCAGAAGCGACATTCCCTATCAGCAGGATGCCGCCGGAGGACACGCTTATGTGCTGTTGCAGGCATACAAGAAGTTCGGCGACAAAAGATATCTGAGGCATGCGCAGAGCGCCATCGAGGCGTTGCTCAGCCAGGAGGAGAGCCGTTTCTATGAGGCATTGCTTCCTTTGGGAGTATATGCGGCGGCTTATCTCAATGCCACCGAGGGCAAGGATTATGACACCCATAAACTGTTGGACTGGGTGTTCGACGGCTGCAAGAGTCCTACAGGACGCACCGGCTGGGGAATCATTGTAGGCAAATGGGGCAAATATGAAGTGAGCGGTCTGCAGGGAAGCCTTATAGACAACGGCGGATACGCTTTCCTCATGAACTCCATAAAGCCTGTATGGCCTTTTGTCCCGATGGTGAAATATGAGCCAGAATATGCCGACGCGATAGGCAAATGGATGCTCAACAACGCGAGCGCGTGCCGCCTGTTCTTCCCCGGATACATTGACGGGGAGAACCAGTGGGCGTCAGAATATAAAGACATCACGCACAACAACATAGCGTATGAGGGTCTGCGAAAGCATGACGACTACGGCATGCACTACCTGAAGGGAGTGAGCCCTGTAGCCATCGGCGACGGACCCAAGTGGATAACAGGCAATCCCACCGTAAGCATGTTCAGCGTGTACAGCACCTCTCCCATCGGCATTCTCGGTGCGGTTGTCGACACCACCGATGTGGAGGGCATACTGAAGCTCGACTGCAACGCTACCGACTTCTACAGCGCGCGTCCCTATCCGGTGTATCTTATATACAATCCGTACGCCACTGAAAAGACCGTCACATACAGGACAGCCAGCCAAAATTGCGACTTGTTTGACGTAATAACAAAACAATATGTCGCAAGAAACGTGAGATCGGGCAGGCGTATAGCCATTCCGGCAAAACATTCAAGACTCATCTACGAGTTGCCGGCAGGCACACCGGTAGTAAGGAAAGGCAACAGACTGATAGCGGGAAAGAAGAATATCATATTATATAATAACTAAAACACACAGAATTTATGAGAAGAATATTGTTAATCTTTGCATTGTTTACAATCTTATCTGCCGTAGGCTATGCGCAGACACCGAAAACCATCACCGGTCGGGTGACGGACAGTGCCACCGGAGAACCGCTTATCGGAGCTACCGTCCGGGAGGCAGGAACAGCCAACATCACGAAAACAGACCTCGACGGACGCTATTCGCTGAGCGTGAAGTCAGACAAAATCGTGGTCTCATACGTAGGTTACGCCACGTCACAGATAACCGCGTCTGACGCCGGAGTGTACGACATACGCCTCACCGGCGACAACATGATGAACGAGATAGTGGTTGTGGGTTATGGCACGCAAAGGCGCAGCGACCTCACAGGGTCTCTCTCGTCGGTGAGCGGTAAGGACATAAAGAACCAGGCTACGTCCAACGTCTCCAACATGCTGGCTGGAAAGGCTGCCGGCGTATACGTAAGCACGTCCTCGGGACAGCCCGGCGACGACGCTGTGGTGAGGGTGAGAGGCTTGGGAACGGTGAACGACAACAGTCCGTTATACGTTGTTGACGGTCAGTTCATGGACAACATCAGCAGCGTGAACCCTGCCGACATAGAGCGCATAGAGGTACTCAAGGACGCTTCCGCCTGCGCCATCTACGGTTCGAGGGGCAGCAACGGCGTGATACTCGTAACCACCAAAGGCGGCATGAAAGGACAGACAGTGGTGACGCTCGACGCTTCAGTGGGCGTGCGCAGCAGCTACAAGGCACTCGACATGATGGACAGCGAGCAGTTCTACAACTTCATCACCACGGCTTATGCCAACGAGCAGACCTTCGACAAGACCAAGTTCACCAACCAGTACAGGAAGGGATATGACACAGACTGGTGGAAAGAGACCACCCGTTCGGCACTCAACCAGAACTATAATCTTAGTGTCCGCACCGGCACGGAGAAGTCGAGGACCGCACTGTCTCTCGGTTATGTGGACGAACAGGGCATCATCCTCACCACATCATTCAAGCGTATCAGCGCACGCCTGAACCAGGAGTACGACCTTAACAGATACATAACAGTGGGTGCGACGGTGAATATAGCAAGCATGAACAAGCGCGACGCGAGCAGCCTGCCCGCCTTCGATTTCATACAAAAGGCAGACCCTTTCACTCCAGTAATAAGTCCGTTGGTGGACCCGTCGTCGGAGAACTACAAGTATGACAAGTATGCGCCGACAGAATGGTCTTTCGACCCGAACCCCGTATCCATACTTAACCTGAACGACAGGAAGCATGAGATGTTCAACGTGTTCGGCAATGTGTTCGCACAGGTAAACTTCACCAAGGACCTGCATTACCGTTTCCAGCTCAGCTTCGAGCGTTATAACGACACATATAAGGCGTTCTTGCCCATATACTCCGCCACCTTCTCAGACGACATGATGGGCAACCGCGAGAGCAAATACAACACCGAGACAAAGATGACGCACAACACGTCATGGGTGAAGAACTATCTGGCTGAGCAGCGCATCAACTATGCCCACGACTTCGGAAAGCACCGTCTGGACGTCATGGCAGCCATGACTTATGAGAAAAACAACAGTGAGGGCATCAACGCATATAAGCACACGGCATTGGGCAACGCAGAAATATACCGTATACTGAGCGCGCAGACAGCTGGCGACCAGGCTTCCGGCGACCGTCTGCAGACATCCATGCTGTCTTATCTGGGCAGAATAAACTATACATACGACAACCGCTATCTTGCAACAGTCAACTTCAGGGCGGACGGAAGCTCCCGTTTTGCGAAGAACAACAGATGGGGTTATTTCCCGAGCTTCTCCTTCGGATGGCGCATCTCGGAGGAACCGTTCTTCAAGAATTCGGGAATGGCAAAATGGACGGATAACCTCAAGCTGCGTGTGGGATGGGGTCAGAACGGCAACCAGCGCATCGACGCCACCGCACCCCTTACACTCATAGGCACTGACAACGAGAAGAAATGGTACTTCGGAAACGGTTTCTCACAGGGTTACGTCCCTATTTACCAGGGCAACGCGGACATAAAATGGGAGACGTCACAACAGACCAACATCGGACTTGACGCCACCCTGTTCAACAACACGCTCAACATATCAGCCGACTATTATATAAAGAACACCAAGGACATGCTCCTGCAGATGCCCATACCGTCTTTCGGGGCTTTCTCGAACAGTCCGTTCTTCAATGCGGGTGACGTGCGCAACAACGGTTTTGAGTTCACCGCAAGCTACAACAACCATGCCGGAGCATTGAGATATAACGCGGGTCTTAACCTGTCAACATACAAGACTACGGTGACACGACTCACCTCCGAATATCTCACAGGCAGTGTGAGCCGCACATATGAGGGCGGACCTATAGGACGGTTCTGGGGCTACAGGCAGATAGGTATATTCCAGAGCCAGGAGGAGATAGACAGCTACGTGGACGCGAAGGGCAACAAAATACAGCCCAACGCACATCCGGGAGATTTCAAGTTTGCCAAACTGGGCGACGGCATAGGCGCGCTCAACGACGACGAGGACCGCACGTTCATAGGCGACCCCAACCCCGACCTCATCTTCGGATTCAACTTCGGACTGTCCTACAAGGGCTTCGACCTGAGCGCGGCGTTCCAGGGAACGTTGGGCAACGACATCTACAACGCCGCCAAAGGCACTCTGTCGGTGCCCGGATACCAGAACGCACTGGCTGACGCCTATACCAAGGCATGGACAAAAGAGGGCGACCTGTCTGCCGTATGGCCGAGAATCACGACCAACAACGACAATAACAACTGGCGCGTAAGCTCGTTCATGGTAGAGGACGGAAGCTATGTGCGTCTGCAGAACCTGCAGATAGGCTACACTCTGCCCGAAAAGTGGCTGGCTGCCTTGGTATATGTGAAGAGTATGCGTGTATATATGTCGTTGCAGAATCTGTTCACCATCACCTCTTACAGCGGACTTGATCCGGACCTCGGATCGTCGAGTGCGCTGAGCCTCGGATACGACAACACCCGTTATCCTTCATCACGTACGTTTATGTTCGGTGTTAACATGACATTCTAACTTTAAAAAGAAGCGACTCATTATGAAAAAGTATATAGGATTGACCATTGTTTTGTGTGTGATAGCATTGTCGGGATGCAGCCTTGACGAGGAGACATACGGAAAGACAACCAGCAGGAATTTCTATTCCACACAGTCTGAGATACAAGAAGCATTGACCGGAGCCTACCTGCAGCTCCGCACGACGTGGAACGAGTATGCGCTCAACTTCTATTTCGTTGGCGACTGTTCCACTGACGACGCCCTTAAAGGAAGCACTGACGGAGACCGTGCCGAGGTGCTCGAGCTTTCCAATTTCACCACGTCGACCACAAACGGCGAGGTGGGAAGACGGTGGGAGATACTCTACCGCCTCATAGCCCGCTGCAACGAGGTGATAGCCCATGCGCCCGGCGCAAGGGGCGACGAGGCTGTCCTCACACGTTATATGAACGAGGCGAAGGCTCTGAGGGCGTTCGGCTATTATGAGCTTGTGACAACGTTCGGAGGCGTTCCTCTGGTCACGGTCCCGATGAAACCTACCGACATACTCAAGACTCCGCGTGCCTCCGCAGACGATGTGTGGGCGCAGATTGTAAGCGACTGCAAGGACGCTGAAGCGTTGCCGGCAAAGGGTGAGTACAGCGCGGAGGAGCAGTATCGTGTGACGCGCGGCTTCGCCAAGGCAATGCTGGCAAAGACATATATGTTCCGCCACGACTATGAGAATGCGGAGAAGACACTGAACGAGATAGTGAACGTGGACAAGGACTACAGTCTGCTGCCCGACTACGGGCTTAACTGGACTCCGGCATATGAGAACAGCACGGAGAGTGTGTTCGAGATTCCTAACAAGCTGTATGACAAGAACGTGGCTACAGGTACGAACGTGCCTCATTTCTTCACGAGCAGGGATGTGAGCGGATACCAGGGATACGGGTTCCACGTGCCCACCACCGACCTTTATAACGCCTTCGACAAGGACGACCCGAGGCAGACCTATGTGTTCACACGTACGGGCGACCGCTATGTGGGAGACACCGAGGCGCAGGACAACCACCAGAGTGCCACCGGATTTCATGATTATAAGATGACCGTCCCCAGAGCCGAGAAGGCGGGATATGACGTGTGGATGATACCTTACAACATCCGTATAATACGCTATTCGGACCTCCTGCTTCTCTATGCCGAGGCTTTGAACGAGAACGGAAAGCCTTCAGAGGCTCTGAAGTATCTTAACGAGGTGAGGGACCGCGCGCGCAACACCAACCCTCTTGACCCGAGAAAGGACATGCAGGCATACGTGCCTGTGGTGACGGCAGCCACCCTGCCGCGTATAACAGAGACACGACAGGACGCCCTGCGCGGTATTATCTGGCACGAGCGTCGCGTGGAGCTTGCCATGGAAGGGTGGAGAAGAGACGACCTGATGCGCCAGAAAAGGTTCGGCGAGGTGATGCGTGCCTATGCTAAGAAGTATAATGTGCAGAAGGGCGCCAACTTCAAGGACGACAGGGACTATCTGTTGCCCATCCCGCAAGGGGAGATAGACAAGAGCAACAACGTACTGAAGCAGAATCCGAACTATTGACGGTGTATTCGGGTATGTGCATGTCATGGCTGCCGTTTGGTGCATAAACGGCAGCCATTATTGCTTTCCCGTATTTTACTATTGCTGTGGCGCGAGCCCTGTAGAGACGCAAAATCTTGCGTCTCCCGAGCAATAAACGCGGTGACACATGACATATTATATGGCATATATTCATCGGCATCCTCGCTTGTGAGACGCAAAATCTTGCGTCTCTACTTTGGTTTGCATGCGTTTTAATGGCTTATTATTGTGAGGGCTGGATGCGTAATTTCAGCACGGGCACGTTATATGCTTCATCCGTATTTGTTGCTACTCCCGTCATCCTTATCCATTCTTTTCCACCATATACCTCTGCTTCATCTTCAAAAAACAGGGAAACAACATCACGCCGGCAGCGCGTAACAGGGATGAGGCATGACGTCAGTTCCGGTCTTAATGTGAAATATCGGTGGTGTGGGACGACTGTTGTCATGCCATTATCTGTAAGGAACGCACGGTAAAAAATCTTTACATTTCATTTCCGCAAACCAGACGTTACCCGTGCCCGCAGTTATTCTCTTCCGCGTGTTTTTCCTTACCTGACATCATACATTGTTCGCATATCATACGTGAAAAATGTCCTTAACGTCCGTTTTCCATCCCTTTCAGTGCGTTTTCCTATACCCCCGCACAGCTTCCGCATGCTGTTCCGTGCCGTGAAAAAGCCCGTGTCGTGTCCTCAAACAGCCTCTTTCGCACGCCCATACGTGCTTTTCCGTCACACAGGAAAGCCTTTTCCGCAGTACATCAAGCTGTTTTTTAAGCTGTGAAAAACGCAATGCGCTGATGTACAACGTATTATGTTTTCGTTCAAAATAAACGCGTATTTGCGGGCGGAAGCACTTCCGTCTGCCTCCACACGATTCTCAGCGACTTGACGTTATCCTCATTTCCCTTATCATTCCACCATATTGCGTGTAGAATATTTAATCATAATTGAGTAAGGCTTCATCCTTATTCCGTGCTGCTGTCATACATTTTATATACATATATTGTAGAATATGCAGCGGCTATACCGTTGCAGAAGCTGAAGAAAAGATGACGGCAGTGGTGCGTAAGAGTGGTGTGTAGCAGATAATAAAGTGAAACACAATATTTGCCGGTATAATGATTTGGGTTAAAATAATGATGGCGCGAGCCCAGTAGAGACGCAAAATCTTGCGTCTCCCGTCCTGCCCACAGCAACAAACACATGCGACTCTGCTGCTGTCAACAATAGCATTTATCCCTTGTGAGACGCAAGATTTTGCGTCTCTACTTAGGTTTGCTTGCGGATAGGAGAGGTCATTCGGGATTGTGATTACTGTATTTCCATCCGTTTGTTATGTTTTTCCTGTAATTTTTCCATTATCTTATTTACTATAAAAAATGTATATATTTTATAATGATAATAATTGTTTTGAATTCATAAAATCACTATATTTGCATACATGGCTTCATTGTGTGAGGTCTCTGTTATAATATTCTTTCATTTTAAAACAATCTTATGGAAAATGTAAAACACATGTCAGTTTTTGCCACAATGCTTCTTATCATGCTGTTTGCCGCACCCGCAGGTGCAGGCGCGCAGCTGTCGTGGCAGGACAATTTCGACTACCCTCCGGGACCGCTTTACGGTCAGGGACAATGGGTGAAGTATGCGTCAAATCCCAACTCGCCTATACAGGTAGTGGACGAGACGCTCGATTTTGAGGGCTATCCGGGAGGAGTGAAGGGCAGGAGCGTGGAGCTCGGACCGGACGCTACGGCGGAGGACCTCATAGCGCGCTTCGACCCGAACGACGAGGGAGTGAAGACGGGCACGCTTTATTACTCGGCTCTCGTCAATGTGGAGGAGGTGCCGAGCGGTCCGATATACGTCATGTCGCTCGTGGTTCGCACGAAAAGCTCTGTGGTAGCCGACGGGAAGTCGGGCACCGAGCTCGGAAGGCTCTACGTGGACAAGGCGGATGAGGAGGGCAAATACCGTCTGGGAGTGGAGCGCGGGGCTTCCGACCCGTCATTCGCACCACAGACATTCAGCACGGGCGAGACCTACCTCGTTGTGGTGAAGTATGAGATAGGGGCTGCCGGAGCGCGTCTCGACGGTGTGTCGCTGTTTGTCAATCCGGCAAGCTACACCGAGGAGCCTGCCGAAGCCGACGCCGCCATCGACCCCAACAAGTCGGGCTCGGGTGTGGGCAATTACGGACTGCAGGGCATAGAGCTGCGTCAGGGGACGTCGTCGAGAGGCACCGCGCCTACAATGCTGGTGGGGTCGCTGCGCGTAGCCGACTCTTATGCCGGTCTGTTCGCCTCCGGCGGAGGACAGGACGACAACGCTCCGGTGATAACGCTGAGCGAGACCGGTCTCGACTTCAACTATGTATACAGCGGAGACCCGCAGACTGCCGTGGTCAACGTGAAGGGAGAGAGACTGCAGGGCGACATATCCATCACCGTCACCGGCGACGAACTGAAGCCTTCTGTCACCACCGTGACAGCCGAAGAGGCACAGAGCGGGGAGGGAAAGGACGTTACCTTCACGCTCACTCCTGTGACTGAAGAGGGCAAGGCTACCGTGACGTTCAGCACACCGGGCAGGGACGACGTGGCGTTGGAAGCCACATGGACAACCTTGCCGGTGAAGGACATAGCCTCGCTGGGCGATTTTGCCGCCGAGAATCCCGACGACTACCTCACCTACCGATATACGGGCGAGGCTGTGGTGACATTTGTCAACAATGTGAACGGCACACCGGAGTATTACATTCAGGACGCTACGGCGGGCATGCTCGTGAAAGACGACTACCAGTATCTTGAGTCATCATACAAGGCGGGCGACAAACTCACCGGTTTTATAGGCAACATCACGTCGTTCTTCGGAGCCATGTCGTTCGTTCCGGCATCCTCCACGCTCGGCAGGGTGGTGTCGGAGGGCAACACGGCAGAGCCTGTGACAGTGACGCTCGCAGCTGTGAAAGCCAGTCCAAAGACATATGTCAACAGGCTCGTGAAGATAGAAAACGCCACCATCACAGGTGTGGAGGAAGGCGCTACGTTTAAGGAAGGAATGCAGCAGCCTACCGTGACAGACGCCACAGGCGAGGGTAAGATGCGCATATTCGGCGGCACATCGCTCATAGGAAAAGCCGTTCCGTCGGGCACTGTAAGCATAACGGGCATCTCTACATCCGCAGGTGCGGTGGTGATTGCTCCGCGCGGGGCTGACGACATCACGGAGACCGTAGCCGCCGAGCCGTCGCTCACCGTGTCGCCTGACAAGTTTGACATGGCAGCAGGATTCGTAGGAAAGTCAGCTGTGGTGGGAACAGTGCACATAAGCGCCGTGAACATGCCGGCACCGACACTGCTCGAGATCACCGGCACCGACCGCAAGCTGTTCAGCCTCTCTGAAAACACCATACCGGCAGGCACGAGCGAGAAGGACATCGTCGTAACCTACAGTCCTACAGCCATAGGAAAGCATAGCGCACGCCTGCTCATCGACTGTCCGGAGATGCCTGACGTATACCGTGCCATAGCCATTGCCGCATACGCCACCGACGAGCAGAACCCGCCGAGAATAACCGTGGAGCCTGACGTCGTGCCTACGTTTGAGGCTAAGGTGGGCGAGACACAGGAGCAGACCATCACCGTCACCACGGCATATCTGCCCGACTATGCCTACATGAAGATGAAAGAAGCTGGCTCGTTCATAATAGGCACTACGATGCTTATGAAGAACGGCAAGGCTGAGGTGAAGGTGACGTTCGCACCGAAAGAGGCGGGCGACTTTGAGAATGAGATAGAGATATACAGTCTCGCGGCAGACACCGTACGTGTGAAACTGAAGGGAAAGGCTGTGGAAAACACCGGAACGGAGCCTGACAAGGAGGGCGACGACCTGCCGCTCGACGCTTCCAATCCGCTTACTCTGCTCTATGAGCAGTTTGACGGCGTAACGAAGAACAAGCCGTTGTCCGTCAGCGGATGGAAGAATATTGCCATGAAGGGCAAGCGTGCATGGTGGGGCTATGAGTTCCCGGCAACAGACGAGTCGGCTGGTGAGCTTGCCGCAAAGGTTACACCATACGACAGCAGGACGCCCGAAGGCGGTGAGGAAGACTGCGAGATGCTGCTCGTCACTCCGCCGCTCGATTATGTCAATTCCGCATCAAAGATGTTCACGTTCCGCGTGCGCGGCGACTACCTCAAAGACAACCAGCCTGACAAGCTTGAGCTGTGGTACATCGACGTTGCCGACGGCGACATGTTCGTGGCTCCGGTGGACGGCATGGTAATGCCTGACATGGCTGACCAGAGCGGCGAGTGGCAGGAGTTCCATGTGGACCTGAGCAACCAGAACATTGCCGACGTGTTCTTCATGGGATTCAGTTTCAAGGGCACGCGCGGGCGCAACAACTCTGCCACATATTATATAGACGACGTGAGCTACGGCCGCACCGACCTCGGCACCATCAGACCTTCGGCAATGAGTCTCGCCTTCACAGCCGTTCAGGGCAAGGACGCCGTGTCGGAGGAGGTGAAGGTGACAACTGCCAACCTCGTGGAGCCTGTCACTCTGACATTGGGCGGACCCAACAAGAGCAAGTTCAAGCTCTCCACCTCGACACTGCCGGCAACGGGCGGCTCGTTCACCGTGTCGTTCAACTCGGATGAAATAGGCGTGCATGAGGCGTATGTGAAGCTTTCTTCGCGCGGAGCAGCCGACATATACGTTCCTGTGAGTGTCAACAACACCACCACGGACGGCATTGGAAGCATCAGTGCGGAGACCGGCGACATAGAGATATTCGACATCAACGGACGGCTTGTACGCAGCAGGAAGGACGTGACGCCAGCCGAGGCTACAGATGGTCTGCCAGCAGGTGTATACGTGATAAAGCGAACCGCAGAGACAGGCATTACCGTTAACAAGGTGAACATACGCTAAACAACACATCGTCTGCCTCCGGCTGAAAAGCCTGAAGGCATCATATGGCGCATTGATCCCGGTGTGACAGACACGTCGCACCGGGATTTTTTTATGCATGTAATCCTTTTGTTGTACGGTTTGGAGGTTTGTTGGTTCGCTTTGTCGGATTCATCTAAATAAACAGTAGTCAACCTATTGACATACAGAATATTTATGTATATTTGTCACAGATGTGCATGGTGTTTATCACTGGATATAACACAGCATCCTGATTTTGCGGTGAAGGCATAATCGCGGAAGAAGTATGAAGTGCAGAAAATCAAGTAGAGAAGAAACTTTGAAGTCTGAGTGATTCTCTTTAATAATGAATGACGTCATTTTGTATATGCTTATTTAATCTGCTGTTATACCCCTAATATAAAGACAATATTGGGAAAATGATGTATGTCATGATATAAAATGTTAAGAATAGCAATCTATTCTGATAGAAATTATATTTACTCTCAGATAATAATCGGTTAAGAACACAATCTATATTTGTTTTATTTTAAAATAATAGATTTATGAAAAAGATATTTTTAAGACCTAAGGACAGGCAAAGAACAAGTAATCCTAAAAAAGCTTCACAAGAATATTACTTGTGTTCCTCAAATCGTATTCTTACAGGAAGACGCCATTCCGGTGACGAGAATGGGAAGACGTGGTTTGAAGATGCAGAATTAGAGGCTGTTGATGAGTCTGGTAATATAGTGTCTGGCGAGATTTCTGTTACATCTGTAGAATGGTCTGAATGGTCTAAAGAATCATCCGGACAAGGTTTTGATGCATTGAATAATAGGGTTCTTGTGGGACGCGAACATAGAGGAGACGAGAATGGTAAAACAAGGTATGCAACAGCAATAGTCCTGTTTAATGGTAAGATTTGCATGACAACAGATGGAGTTTCTTCAAGTCGTATAAGAGAGTCAAAAGGCATTTGGTGTTGTTCTGATTCTGAAAGGGTAATGACAGGAAGGCATCATTCTGGCGATGAAAACGGCAGGACTTATTATAATTATTCCAAGATTTTTTCTTTGGAACCAAATACAGAACCTGCGCCAAAGGATACTAAAATTGTACCTGATAAAAGGATGCGGAGTGAATCTATGAAAGAGAGTAACAGTTCCTTCTTATGTCCGCCTAATATGGTGTTGACAGGAAGATTTCATTCTGGTGATGAGAATGGTATAACTATGTATGAATATGCTTCTTTAAAAGCGATTTCTGCCGATGGAGAAGTTATTGCTGATGCTGATATTACAGTCCGGAACGTAAAGTGGATGGAGTATAAAAAAGAGTCGACAGGTGAAGGATATGATGCTCCTTATGGAAAGGTGATTGTAGGAAGACGGCATTCCGGTGATGAGAATGGTGGCACTGCTTATGCCATTGGAGAAGTTTTTTATAATGGACATCCCACATATATTGAAGAATATGATATCTCTGCACCTAAGAAAGAATCGGACGGTGTTTGGTTTAAGACCGATGACTCTTGTGTAATTACAGCACGTCATCATTATGGTGATGAGAACGGAACAACTTATTATGGATTTGGAAAGATTGTTTGTGATGAGCCAATCATGTCTGATAATAATATAGTTTTGCATGTAAAAATGCATTCAGAAGAGAAATATTTCCCAATGAATCCTGTAGATTATATCCGCTTGTCAAGATTGCGTCGCCATGTAAAAGGTGGTACAGATTATGGTTATAATAAAATTACTAATACTTTTGTAAAAGGTGATTCGCATTCGTCGGAGTATTATGATATACCTTTGGAGGTCATTATGAAACAGCATATTCCTTATGGAAAATATGAATTGATGAATCTTCGTCCGCACGATCCGAACAGTTTCGGAAAGGGAGAAGTATTTTTGCAACCGGATGATAATTTGACAGGTGATTCTGATCCTAACCATAGGGTACCTTGCATTATGTATTATGAAAATGAAAGCGAAAATAAAAAGAAAAAAACTATATCCTACTGGTTTTTCTTCGGGTATGACTATGCGAAGGCTTCAGGAATAAGTGGAAGCCACCAAGGTGACTGGGAAAAAGTGACGGTAAATCTGAATGATGAAGGGAGAATAGTATCAGCAAATTTGAGTCGTCATGAAGAATCTAAAACTCTTCCTGCAAGCGAATTGGAAATTTATCATGGAGAAAAGGATGAATTGACAGTTTATTGCGCTAAGGGGTCTCATGCTTTTTATAATAGAGCCGGAGTTTTTGGTATGAAAGTTCCTACTGCTTACGATTATACAGATAACAAAGGTTATGATTGGATTGCAACAGATAATGTGATTTCATTGGTAGATGATAAGCAACTTTGGAAATATTTCGCAGGAGCTTGGGGAGAGGTTGGTGAATGGTCAACGACAACAGGACCTCTTGGACCATGGCAAAAATGTGATGAAAGATCTAAATTAGCTCGGAAGCATTACAATCCTGACATCAAATCCCTCATAGGGGAGAACCAGGTGCTGTTGGTGATTGACTATTCAAAAAAAGTATCGGAGTCAAAAAAAGAAAGCGAAGGTGGAGCCGCTTCTATTTCTAACCACAAGGGAACTCATATTTTATGTACTTATGCGCATAGCGGAGATGAGAATGGAAATACAACATATTACTTTTCTTCATTGACGGCAATAGACATATATGGTACGAAAAATACAGACGGAATTACTGTTGAAGATTTAAAATGGACGGAGTGGCATAAGCAAAGTGAGTCGCAGAACTTTTTTGTAACTACTGAGATGCAGGATGAAAACAGGCATTCTCGAGTTATTACAGGAAGAGAACATGTAGGAGATGAAAATGGAAAGACGAGATACCAGACAGGCTTGTTAAGATATAAAGGTAAGCTGGTGAAGATTGTTCCATATCCGGATGCCGATATGTATATACATGAAAGTAGGAATGAAACTGTATATCCAAAAGATAACCTGGTTATTATTGGTATAAAACATTCCGGTGACGAGAATGGTATAACTACATTTTTCCAAGGTTATATTGTTGCAGATAAATAATCAGAGATGAATAGTATTATAATAAGTAGCTGTTCAAAATTAACCGATATTATAAAATTACTAATATGTTATATATCTTTGCCATCATCCTGTGCGCTGTTCAGGGCTTCATCCCAAAGTCTCATCGGTCGTGTAGCCCGCTACACTCCCTCTTCGGACTTTGGAATGCAGCTCCAGAACAGTACACAATATGATGGCAATTAATTTAGAACATCTACATAAATAATCCTAAACATATATATGCTATGAACAGATTTTTAAAAAAAACGTTGTGGCTCTTTGGTGTTTTTTTTCTTTGTGTGATGTTTTTCTCGTGTGAGATGTATGATGTTGATTATAATGATTATCATACTTCTGTAGAGGCTGATTGCGATGACTCGGTTTATGATAAAAACGAAGGAATATATAAGGGAGAAATATTTTTGGTACGTGATGTACGCTTTCCATATGGTGATAGGACATATGACAGTGTTGATGTAAGACTGGGCAATCATGTAAATAAAGAATTGGAAATTATGGAATTACCTGTAAAAAGCCTTTTTGATAGATACGAAGACCGTAAACTATTGGCTGACATCCCCTCATGGGTTTTAGAGAAAAAGATAAACATTACTTTTAAATATAAATTATATTTTAATATCTTATACGAACTCCCTAAGGAAGGTGAAGTGGTAGATATAGACATAGACAGCATTATTTCAAATGATTTCTCTGATTCTCGTGGAAGTATTGAGATAGATTATCATCATAGAATTTATGCTGACAGTGTTTACAATGAAGATAAAACACAAAAGTTGAAATTTGATGTGAACGGATCTGTTTATCTATGGAGGGATGAAGATGTGATGAATCTGAGATTCAACAAACTGGAGATTAATGACAAGGTGTTTATTGATGAAAAAAATAATCCACGTTATTTAAGGATTATAATTTCAGGAAGAAGAAGAAACATATAAAACAAGCTTGAATAAGCAGACCGTCGTTGGCAAATCTCGTCTTCACCGCTTTACAACGCAGGGACATCGTGCCTGAAGCTTTGGTGTTACAGTAGCAGTGATTGAATTTACGTTTTAACCCGAATCGCATCAGGCTTCCATTCTTCTTTCGTGCTGCTGTCAGGCAAATTGTATTAATCTTTATCGAAGATGTAGCGGGCTACACCGTGAAAAAGCAGAATACAAGATGACGGCGGCAGTGAGGAAGAAGGATGAAGGGCATATAACAAACTTTAAATGTATAATCGGCGTTCTAATAACCGCTTCGGCTTTAAATTTTGATTAGTATGAGATTAGAAACCATTGTCAATACAGCTTTTATATTATATTTCTACTCGGTCATGACATACAGACTGGTACGTTATATAAGAAGCAAAGAATATTATTCGGTTAAAGTGCAATTGCTCATCATATTCATAAGCACAGTAATAATAGTAGGCATTTATTTCCTGACAAAGTAGTTGTCTCAATGATATATGCGGACGCCGGATGCTGTCTGACAGACTCGAAAAGACCGGGTCAGCCGGACGGCAGGATAAAAAAACGCCCCGAACGAAGTCTTACGGACTGTTCGGGGTGAAATGTCTTAATAGTGCTTATGCTGTTCTGTTGCATTAAAAGCAGCTGTTCAAAATTAACCGATATTATAAAATTACTTGAATGTTATCTATATCTTTGCCGTCAGATTGCGTACTCTTCAGGGCTGCATTCCAAAGTCTCATCGGTCGTACAGCCCGCTACACTCCCTCTTCGGGCTTTGAAATGCATCTCCTGAATAGCACACAATCTGACGGCAATTAATTTAGAACATCCACTTATAGGTATCTGTATGCCTTTCCGTGTATTGCGGCAGAGCTCTTATGATGAGCTGTCGGCAGACGGCGGGCGGCTGTTCTGTCAGAAACGGAAGCTGAGATAGACCCTCAGTGAGGAGGTGGAGAACTTCTCCTTTATGTCCTCTCCGCTCTCGTCGTTGGATATGATGCTTCCGTATTTGCCGCTTCCGGAGCGTCCCTCAATGCCTATGCCTATAGCCTTCCACGTAACCTCGCCGCCGTAAGTGAAGAAAGACACGTAGCTGCCGCTTATATCCTCGTCGATAATGAGCATGGAGTAGGTGGGCACGAACCTGAAGTAGGCAGACACGCGCAGGTCGCCCACAGGATTGACCGTGGCTGACGCGCCCAGCAGCGCGCCCAAGTCGCACTGGTGCATGCCCGAAAGCAGTGCGGGAGAATCCTCATCCTCATAATAGTTGTTGTAGTCTTCGCCGAAGTCCTTGTATTTGGTATAGTTCACGTCCATGCCCAAGTCCAGGGCGAATTTGAGCTTTCCCCAAATCGGTTTCTTGTGAAGATATATGGTGCGTCCGCTTGTGAGCGACACTCCGAAGCTGCCTTCAAGGTCGTTGCCGTATTTGGGAGACAGACTCTGGCTGACGTATCCTATGGTGAGGAACTTCTTGCGTCCCCATACAGATTTGTCTTTCTTCTCCTTCTCATTGCTGTCTATTGTCGCCTTGAGTTCCCTCACGGTGTTCTCAAGAGAGTCTATCCGGTGCTGTATGCTGTCGTTAGTCTGTGCCTGCATCTGCACGCAAGCCAGTGTGATGAAAGCTGCGAATAATGTTTTTCTCATAACATATAAGTCTTTTTGTTGTTATCTGTAATATCTTCTGAATGTCATTGTCTCGGTGTATGTCTGTGTTCCGCTCTCGTCCGTACCGTTGTCCTCGAGCGTCAGCTCCATCTCGTCTGCCGACACCATCCTCACCGTCACATAGTCGGTGAATGCTCCGTAGAACAAAGGGCACGACAGTCTGTTTCCGTCGATGGTGTATCTCTCTGAGAGAGGAAGCTCGGTGTCGTCCATCAGGGGCGACTCATACAGAGTGCATACGCTGTAGTTGTCGAAGCCAATCACCATGTATCTGTCGTCTGTTTCGGAAGTGATGTCACGGTCTGTGCTCATCCTGTATGGCTCGCTTCCGTCTGACGGAGTGAACAGAGCGTCGGCAACGACATGCGTGCTCACCCATCTGCCTTTCACATACTCACTGAATTCCCCACCGCCGGTGTCGTCAACATCATCATCCTTATCATCGTCACCATAATCTATACCACCGTCATCCGAACCATATCTCTTGAATGTAATGGTCTGGCTGTATACGGTCGTTCCGTCTCCGTCGGTGCCGTTGTCTGTGAGAGTCATCTCCATCACGTTTTCCGAGATTATTTTCACAGTGACGTAATTGGAGAAGTCACCATAAAACAGCGGACATGACAGTCTGTCACCGGCAAGCCTGTATCTTGCCGATACCGGCAGCTCAACCATGTCCTCAGGCGATCCCGACTCATACAGCGTGCACATGTTGTTGCGGTCGAAGCCTATCACAGCGTAGTATTCGTCGGTCTCCGAGGTGATGTCGCGGTCGATGTCCTGTACGAACGGGTCTCCCCCGCCTGCAGGTGTGAAATGCTCGTTTTCCACAACATGCGTTGTCACCCATTTCCCTTGCAGATAATTGTAGAGCCTGCTTTCCTCGCTGTCCTCCCCGTTGTCGCATGAGGCAAGACAGAACGTGAGCAGCGCAAGGCACACGCACCATATTCCTTTTGTCGTGACGAGGCTGCCCAAAGATAGATTTCTCATCTTATAAACATACTTCTTTCCCGGTTCCTGAAAAGAACTTTTCCGGTTAAACTCCAGAAGCGCAGAACCGCAATGCCGTCGTATGGCATCTTCAGGAAGCACGAAAACATATTATCCATAGTCAATTAACAGATGGTATGTGTTACTTCCCGGCATATTCCATCCGGCATACCGCTTCATCTTAATGTTTTTTATTCAATGCTGATATAGCGCAAACGGGCGGAAATAGAACTTGTTCTTAATTTCCCGAGTGCAGCTATATCTTATGCAAAGATGTTGCAAACGAGCGGAAAGAGAACTTGTTCTTAATTTCCCGAGTGCAGCTATATCTTATGCAAAGGTAGATTTATTTTATGATAATTTATCATATTTAATCAAAAATTATTCCTAAAAGCATTAATTATAAAGAATAATGTAACAAATAAGACGTTAAAACACGCATTCACGTTTAATATTTTTAATAAAAAGAAATTGCTACTCTCCCATAGGAGAAAGCCATTAAAACAACTGTTCCAAACCAATTACCACTATATGGCATGCTATTTATGGCTTCATGTCACGGTGCGAAAAATGAGATGCAGCGTGCAACACGTGCGATGAGACTTTGGAATGAAGACCTGAAGAGCGCACAGGATGATGGCAATTAATTCTGAACATCTACTGAGCATATATAATATCGGTCAGTTTTTGAACAGCCGCCCAAGCCCGGATAGCGTCACACATACAAAAGCGCTTTTAGACGTATTGCCTACCGTTGCTCCACCTTCTCACTCATGCCGTCATCCCGTCTTCCGCATCTGTCCGGTGCTTACCGGTGCGTTCCCTATAAAAAAGTGAGCCGTTGTGCCTTGCATCAGTGCGGAACACGGATGACGCGCGGTGAAAGTTGTCCGGACTTAGCCGATGTCTGACGCCATGACCGTGCCGCGTTCCGTTGCCGTCTTGTCCCTTGTGCGGCTGTGCGCCATGCTTGCGTAAATGAATATTCATGCATGACGGGAAGTAAAAAATCTTTACATTATTTTTTTCAAAAACAGAAATCGCGAAGGTGTTTGCGGTGTATAAAAAGCGCATACCGATTCGTTTCCGTCGTGCGCCAGCCCTTACTGTCACGCGGAAAAGCCCGTTTCGGCTTCTCAAAACACCTTTCACGCATGCCAGAACACACCCTCCCGTAACCTCAAAAAGCCCGTTCCGCGTTCCCAAAAAGCCTTTCCTGCATGACGGGAATGACCCGTCCGTCCCATATATGAGTATATGTCGCTGACTGTCAGACATATACACAAAACGCTCATAAGCTGCGTATTTGAGTCCGTGAGCCCATGCCGTCGGCTGTAGGACGCTCTCGCGGAGTTGAGGATTGGTGGGAATGAATAATTATGCACGTTATTAATGCATGCAGATGCAAGTATGCTTGTTTCTGTGACACATTATATAATTATGCGCCGCAAGGAAAAGTAGAGACGCAAAATCTTGCGTCTCACAAGGAAGCAGTGCAATTTTCGGAAGTAATTACATGTATGATAAATGGCGCAATCCTTGCTCGTGAGACGCCTGGAATGAATATATGGAGAGCAATTACAAGCAACATTAATTGAACTGTCGAGGACGGGAGACGCAAGATTTTGCGTCTCTACTGAGGGGATACGCATTTATTGTCAGCGGATTATTTCATATATATGTTGGTATGGGTTGCTCGGGAGACGCAAGATTTTGCGTCTCTACTGGGCTGGCGCCGTTATTTTTACCACAGCGACAAGCCCTACAGGGATTACAGCCGCAAAAATACTCTGTCACGTTGTTTTTGGTTCAATATTTATTTTTTTATGTTCGATTATGACTGACATTATAATATCAGGGACTTATTTTTGCAATAACGTAATAATTAAATACACACGCTGATGAATTACCCGGATGAATATATGAGTCTTTTCCACAGACTCACCGTTGTCGCCAGTACGTGGGTGTCTCCGCAGGATGCGGAAGACGTGGTACAGGATGTGCTTGTCGGCATTTTGGAAAAACAGGACCTGCGCTTGCAAACCCTCTTCTGCTGTGCCCAGGCATACGCTTTCATGGCGGTGAAGAACAGATGCATGGGCTGGCTCCGCATGAAACAGCGCATGCGCGCGCGGTATGATAACATGTGTATACGGTCGCATGATGCGGTTGATTATGAAGAACCGCAAAGCGCGATGGAGTATAAGGAACTAGAGTCGCGCATACGCAACGCTGTCAAATCGTTGGAAGGCAGGCGCAGGCAGGTTTTTCTTCTCAGCCGTGAGGAAGGGTGCCGTAACGCAGAGATAGCCTCGCGTCTCGGTATATCGGTAAACACGGTGGAGTGTCATATGGCTGCGGCACTGAAAAAAATACGCGATCGGATTCATGCGGCATAGGCGGGCAGCCGATGGAGGGATGCAGGCATGAGTGGGTTAGGGTGATGAAAATATAAACATGAAGGCTTTATCGTCTCATATATTATTCTTACCTTTGTATAAGCCAAGCTGCACTCGGGAAATTGAAAGCAAGCTTTCTTTACGCTCGTTTGCATCAGCTTTGAATAAGCTAAGCTGCACTCGGGCAACCAAGAGCAAGCTCTTTTGCCGCTCGTTTGCATCAGCTTTGAATAAGCTAAGCTTCGGCTCGGCAATATCAAGTCCGGTAAAACCGTGTTTTCCCGCCTTGCTGTTGCGCTCGCCTCGCATCAGCTTTGAATAAGCTAAGCTTCGGCTCGGCAATATCAGGTCCGTTAAAACCGCGTTTCCCTGCCTTGCTGTCGCACTAACCAAACATTCATTACATTAATATATATATAAACAGAACTTGTGTGGAGTTATAACCATGAACGCTAAATGTATCCATAGGGTTATTCTGATTCTCATATTGTCCTTGCAGGCTGTGTTGCCGGGGCAGTCGTCTGACTATATATTCCGTCACTATGACACCAACGACGGGCTGTCACAGAATTCCGTCTTCAGTATTCTTCAGGACAAGACAGGATTCATGTGGTTCGGCACGCGCTGCGGTCTCAACCGCTTCGACGGACGCTCTTTTAAGGTGTATCACCGTGGCAGGCTCCCTTATTCTCCCGGTAACGACCACATCAACGCACTCTATGAGGGACCTGACAACGAGCTGTGGATAGGTACCGAACAGGGACTCTATGTCTATTCCACCCTCAACGACTCCTTCCGCCGCTTTGATGTCCGTACAGCTTCGGGGCAGGCGGTGGGAGGCAACGTCAACGCCATCACCGGCAACGACAGATACATCTATATATCTTCCACTACGGAAGGCATCTATGTTTACGACATCCGCAGAAGACGGCTCACGTTCAAGTCCATCGACGCAGGTCCGTCGGTGTTCAGCATGGTCATTGACGTCAAAGGAGTGCTGTGGGTGGGCTATTACCGCAGCGGCATACAATACACGCGCGACAACTTCCGCACCGTCCATGCGCCTCGCGACACCGAGGGCAGGCGTGTGCTGGACGGCTTGACTGTCACGGGAGTCACGTTCTCTGAAGACGGCAGGATGTGGATAAGCACCATGGAGAAAGGTCTTTTTCTTTACGATATGCGTACGCATGAGGTGGTGTCCATCGTCGACTCTTACAAGGGCGGTAAGCTCTATGCCCATTCGCTTCTGAAGGCAGGCAACGAGCTGTTCATGCCTACCGAGACAGCCCTTGTGGTGCATAACGTCAGGACGGGAGTAACCCAATGCTACGACTACGAGCCTACCGACCCTTTCTCCCTGTCGGACGTCCATCTTCAGACAGCCTATAGGGACCGTGACGGAGGCATATGGATAGGCAGCTATTTCGGCGGCATCAACTATCTGCCGCGCATCAACAACACTTTCACCAATTACTTCCCCCGTGTGGACATAGCCATGTCGCTCTTCGGACGAAGGGTGCATCAGATGGTGGAGGACTCGCAGGGACGTATATGGATAGGGACGGAAGACGGCGGCATAGGCTGGTTTGATCCGGTCAATGCCCGGTTCCGTCAACTGAATCTTTCCGACCTGTCTGATAATGTACAGGGACTGAATATTGTCGGAGGTATGTTGTGGGTGGACACATTTCAGGAGGGAGTGACGATAGTCAATCCTGCGACAGGAAAGGTTGTGGGAAGGCTCACCGACAAGGAGAACGGACTCAATGACGCCAATGTGTTCATATGCAGGGAACTGCATGACGGACGGGTAGCCATAGGCAATTTCGGAGGGCTGAACATATGGAATCCCGCAACCCGGCAGATGACATCCGTAACGGACATTCCTAAGAAAATAGTGTATGCCGTCCTTGAAGACCACCAGCATAACCTGTGGGTCGCCGTGTACAATGACGCTATCTACATGCTGCCTGCGGACGGACGGGCGTGGAAAAAGTTCTCCGGCAATGGACAGAAAACTGACGACACGGTGTGTCTTTTCGAGGATTCGCGTGGAGGAATATGGGCGGCTACCAACGGCAACGGTGTAAGCCGGTATAATACGGGCACAAAACGTTTTGACGTCATGGACTTCTCTCTCAACAAGTCGCGGCTTGCCGTAGTCAGCATCAGCGAGGACCACAACGGCAGGCTGTGGATGGGGACAAACGAGGGACTGCTGTGCTACAATCCTGTCAACCAGTCAGCCCGCTCGTTCACGACAGCCAACGGACTTCTTGACAATAATTTCAGCTATTCCTCCGCGCTCTGCAGCCGTACGGGAAGAATGTATTTCGGCAGTCAGAGCGGGTTGACAAGCTTCGTTCCCGAGTCGTTGGACAGTCAGGGCTCCACCGACAACATCATTGCCACGGAGCTTATAATAAACGGTCAGACGATGGACAACAGCTCGAAAGACAGTCCGCTCACACACAGCATAACGGCGACAAGGAAGATAGAGCTCGGTTACAGGCAGAACTCGTTCGCATTGAAGATGTCAGTGCTCTCCTACAGGGAAACGCAAAACAGGGAGCTTGTCTATATGCTTCAAGGATTTGACAAGGGGTGGCAACAGCTTTACAACGACAATTACATCCGCTACACCAATCTTCCGGCAGGCAGCTTCCGCCTGATGGTGAAAGACCCTTACAGCAACGGCAAGAATGTGTATTCGCTCGACATCGTTGTAAGTCAGCCATGGTGGAACACATGGTGGGCATGGACGGTATGGCTCTCTGTGGCAGGGGCGGCGTTATGGTTCGTTTACAGGTATGTCGTCCAGCGGTCGGAGATGCTGAGGAGGATAGCCATGAGCAAGTTCGAATTTGAGAAGGAAAAGGAACTCTACCTTAGCAAGATAACCTTCTTCACCAATGTGGCTCATGAGATACGGACACCGCTTGCGCTCATTAAGGCACCGCTTAAGGACATCATTGACCGTAAGGACTATGACAGGGAGACAGGCAATGACCTTACCATCATGGACAAGAACGTCAGCCGTCTGCTCAATCTGGCTAACCAGCTGCTTGATTTCAGGAAAGCGGAGAAAGACGGACTTAAACTCAATCTGGAGTACAGCGACATCAGCCTGCTCATAAATGAGGTGTACATACGCTTCACGTCGCTGATGGACAAGCGTGACATAAGCCACTCTCTGTCGCTTCCGGAACACGGGCTGTGGGCATATGTGGACAAGGAGAGCTTCACGAAAATAATAAGCAACCTTATCAACAACGCCGTGAAATACTGTGACAGGACGGTCGGCGTGACTCTGACGGCTGACGAAGGCGGAAAGTATTTCACGGTCAGGGTATGCAATGACGGTAAGGTCATTCCCAAGCCGCTCAGGGGAAAGCTCTTCAAACCGTTCTTCCGTGTGGAGTCTGTCACCACCGCGTCTACCACAGGCACAGGTATCGGACTCGCGCTGGCAAACACATTGGCAGAGCTGCATGAGGGTGTTCTGAGAATGGACGACCGTGAGGACCTTAATGTCTTCGTGCTGCGGATACCTGTAGGGAGCAGTCCTTCCATCAGTTATGGCGGTAGTCGGGAAGAGCCTGAAATGAAGAGGACTGAAGAAGAGCCTGCCGGTGAAGACCAGCCGGACAGCGGTGACACGACAAAGCATTATACAATACTCGTTGTGGAGGACAACATAGACCTGCTGCATTATGAGAAGAGACACCTTAAAAAGAAATGGCAGGTCATTACAGCCGATAACGGGCAGAAGGCTTTGGACATTCTCCGGCAGTCCGACGTCGACCTCATAGTGTCTGATGTGATGATGGAGCCGATTGACGGTTTCGAATTCTGCAAGAGGGTGAAGGCTGACATCAATTACAGTCATATACCGTTTGTCCTCCTTACTGCCCTTACACTTGACTCCGCCAAGGTAAAGGGGATGGAGAGCGGAGCCGACTACTACATAGAGAAACCGTTTTCCATGGAATATCTTGTCTGCGTCATCGAGAACCTGCTGCGCTCACGTGAGGATGTCAGACACGCTTATGCGTCCTCGCCTTTTACCGACAGAAAGACGGTGGCGCTAAGTAAGGTGGATGAGGAATTTGTCAGAAAGCTCGAGAAGGCTGTAGCCGAGAACCTCACCGACAGTGATTTCGGCATCACGCAACTCGCCGACATCATGTGTATGAGCCGTACCAATCTTAACCGGAAGATTAAGGGTATCTTCGACCTTACACCTAATAATTACATAAAAATAGAACGGTTGAAAAAGGCGGCACAGCTTATGAAGGAGGAGGATGTCAAGGTGAATGAGGTCTGCTATATGGTGGGGTTCAGCTCTCCTTCATATTTCACACAGTGCTTCCAGAAACAGTTCGGGCTTCTGCCAAAAGACTTCATCTCACACGGTCAGGGCTGATGTTGGTTTTATTTTGATGTTTTTAGACTCGATAATGACATCAAATGAGAGTGAAACTCATTATGTTTGCAAAATGAAATTAAAAACATTTTCACTTCATTTAAACCTAAAAACAAACGTTATGAGAAAGTTTTACTTCACAATCATCACATTGGTGGCATTGCTGTGCGTGACGGTCTCTGCTTCAGCCACACCGTTCAAAGCCGTTTATCTGGAACTGACGGTCAATGAGACCGGCAGAGGCAAGGTATATATGAAAACAGAGGATCCGGACAATCCGCAGACACGGAAGAGCGAGGACGCTGTTATCAAATGCGTGATAGGCGAGAACGGCAACGACACGCTGCGTTACAACACTCATCCGGAGAACCCCGCGTTCCAGCCTTACACGTATCCCGGAGCGCCGGCTGACTTCGACGTAGCGACTTATGCCGGACTTTACATGTGCTGGCTCTATGCCGAGCCGGAAGAGGGATATGAGCTTGCAGGCTATTCTCTTATAAAGAAGGACGACCCGGACTCATACACTAAGGCTGACCTCATAAAGACGACGTGGACGGACAACGGCAATTTCACCGATCCTTATCCGGCAGCCGACAACGACGGTCAGGAGTTTATCTTCAACGCCAATGTGGCACGTCCGGAGGGAGGAAAGGGCGACGGCTCTGAGGGCAGCGACGATGTTGCCCGCGAGCAGGCACGTGAGAACGCCGGCTGGGGTGACGAGCCTGACTGGAAAATATATGCGGTGTTCGTCAAAGAAGGGACTGTCCTGCCTGACGGCACGTCAACCGGCATATCCGAACTGAAGGACACCACTCCACGGGAGGAGCCTGTCTATAATCTCAACGGATGCAGGGTGGGCAAGGATTATAAGGGCATCGTCATCCGCAACGGAAGGAAATTCGCACGGAAATAATTGTACTCTTTATTTGGTAAGGTCAGGAAGAAGCTGCCGTGTGGTGTGAAGGCAGCTTTTTCCTGATAAAAAGGATGCGGATTAAATGAATATCAAAACATTCAATACAGTTGTTCTTTTATTACTCTTGACATTCGGCTCGCTGACCGTTGAGGCTGGGAATGATGACGGTTTGCCTGTCGACATAAAGGCAAGCCTCATATATGTGTCGCCGGGATACACGGCTTATACCGCTTACGGACATTGCGCCATAAGGATGCAGTGCCCGTCACAGCGTCTCGACTATTGTTTCACGTATGGTCTGGACGACAGCTCGCAGAGCTACGTGAGTTTCTTTTCAGGGAAAGGCAAAGGCAGATTCAGCACTTTTTATACACATGACTATCTGCGTGAGTATAAAGATAACAACCGCCAGGTAAGCGAATATGAGCTTAACCTGAGCCTTGATGAGAAACGTAACCTGTGGGCTCTGCTCGACAGCGGAATATCCGGTGAGTCCATACCTTACGATTATTTGAAAACAAACTGTTCCTCCATGTGCGTGCGTGCGGTGGAGAGTGTCCTTGACAAGGAGACCATTGAATATAAGGACTTGCCTGTGGCACTGCTCGGAACCTATCGCGATTTTGTACGTCATATATCTGTACACAAGCCATGGTGCGGTTTTTTCTGGAACACTATATTAGGGTCTGAGGGCGAATCAAAGGGTTTGCTGGAAGACAAACTGTCTCCAGCCTCTCTTGTGGATGCCTGGGAGGATGCCCTCATCGTGGATTCCATCGGTGCCATACGCCCTGTGTTCACAGGTGGCGGGACGGTTATTGTCTCCGGAGATGACGGTACGCATGACACACCTTTCACTCCGGCTCTTATGTTTGGCGTGCTTCTTGTGGCGGTGATTGTTTTCACGTTTGCGGAAAGGAAGTGCAAGTTGGGAAGAGCAGCATGCGTTGTCGACGTGACATTGCTTTCGTCACATACAATAATAGGTTTGTTCATATGCTATATGTCTTTCATCTCCGACCTTCCCGGTACGTCGGGGTCATGGTATGCCGCGGCGTTCAATCCCATGCCGTTATTTTTATGTCTGACATATAAGAATAAGACATTTTTCCGTTATATACTTGCAGGCTTTGCCCTCGTTCTGCTGTTATTAATCATTCTTACACCCTTCATACCCCAGTTGGACGCCGACCATGCTCTTCTGGAAGGTATTTTTGCCGTCAGGTGCGCCGCAAGGGGAATAAACTGCCGTAACAATTATATAAACGCTAAAAAGAGACAATGAGACACTGTTTGATCTATATCCTGTTGATGATGTTTGCAAATCATGCCTCCGCACAAACCGCTTTCTTTGTGGACGGCTTTCATGGCGGTATTTACGGTCATTATCCGTTGGACTGGTATACGCAATATATCGTTGACCAGCTTGAAGCGAATCCCGACTGGGTGATTGGAATGGAGATAGAGCCCGAGACATGGGACAGTGTGGAAGTGCGCACACCTGACGCCTATAGGAAGTTGAAGCCGCTGATGCTTTCAGAACGTATAGACGTTACAAATCCCACCTATGCGCAGCCTTATATGTTTAACATCAACGGAGAAAGCATCATCCGGCAGTTCCAATACGGCATGCGCTCACTGCGGAAGCACTTCCCCGGCATAACGTTCAGCACCTATTCTTCTGAAGAGCCTTGCTTCACGAGCCAGCTGCCACAGCTGCTCCGGCAGTTTGGCTTCCGTTATATGTCTCTTAAGAATCCTGACACCTGCTGGGGAGGATATACGGCTAATTTCGGCGGACAGACAGTCCGGCTCACCGGTCCTGACGGTACGACGGTCATTGCTGTTCCACGCTATGCGTGTGAGAGCCTGCAGCCGAACAGCGTCTGGCAGACAATAGCATGGCGCAACAGCCCGCAGTATCTTGAGGCTTGCCGCAAGGCGGGCATTGGGAATCCCGTAGGTATGTGCTATCAGGATGCGGGATGGAAGCATGGACCGTGGCTTGGAGAAGGACGGAAGGACAGCCGCTACGTCACATGGACGGAGTATATCAGCCGTTACACCGACAAGGAGAAAGCTACAGACCACCGTTTCTCACAGGAGGATGTCCTGCCCGGACTGATGTGGGGCTCGCAAGTGATGCAGCGCATAGCCCGTAACGTGCGCCGGTCGGAAAACAATATCCTTATGGCAGAGAAGATGTCGGCAATTGACTTTGTGGAGCACGGCAACAAGCCTTGTCAGACTGAGCTTGACGAGGCTTGGCGTCAGCTTATGCTTTCACAGCATCATGACTCGTGGATTGTGCCTTACAACACATTCCGGATTCGCGGCACATGGGAGAAAGCGATAGAAGCGTGGACAAGTACTGCCGACAGTCTTTCTGCAGAAGTCATCAATAAGGCTGCAAGCCATGATACTGACAACGGCTTTATCACTCTTTACAATGTTACAGGTCAGCCCCGCCGGGAGGTGGTGTCTGTACGGGATAAAGGACAGAATACATTCGTGATGGCAGATATTCCGGCTTTCGGCCACATCAGCATCAGCCGTCCGGATGCCGTGCCCGTAACCACAAAAGCGTTTGTCGGAGGAAAACAGTCTGACGATGACGCATGTTTCATAGAAAACGAGTATTGGATCATAGGCTTTGACCTGAGCAGGGGCGGTGTCGTAGCAAGGCTTATTGACAGGCTGACCGGAAGGAATCTCGTTGCATCCGAAGCCGGTGAGTTTCGTTTCGGTGAACTGCGCGGATTCTTTCCCGACGAAGGCAGGTTCTGTTCTTCAACTGAGACTCGGGCTAAAGCTACAATCACCACCTGCGGTGACCTTCTTACTGAAATCAGATTGGAGGGAGAAATAAACGGGACTTCTTTTGTAAAAACGGTCACGTTGCGTAAAGGCAGTAGGATAATAGACTGTAGTCTGAATATAGATTGGCGGCGTAATGTGCGTATTGGAGAGCGTGTGGGGTCACACCGCAACGCCTCGCGTACAGGCTTTTATGATACACGCTACATGCTCAGTATCTTCTTTCCTACGGGCATGAAGAAAGCCAGATTGAGCAAGGACGCGCCTTTTGATGTGTGTGAAAGCAATCTGTCGGATACCTTCTTTAACGACTGGAGGGATATCAAGCACAACGTCATCCTGCATTGGGCAGACATCAGCGACGGCGACAACGGACTGGCACTGCTCACAGACCATACTACAAGCTATTCTTACGGGGAAGATTATCCGTTGGCACTGACCGTTCAGTATTCCGGTCCGGGACTTTGGGGACGGGATTATCCTATAACCGGTGCGTCTGAATTGCGTTATGCCTTGATACCGCACGAAGGCTCTTGGCACGATGCAGGTATTCAGAGACTTGCTGAAACGTGGCGTCAACCGGTCATCGTCAGACCCGGAAGGGTTGCCGACAAGTCCCTGTTGGAGACTTCTTGCGCCTTGTCTTCAGTCACTGTGGAGGATAACGGCAGCATGAATATCCGTCTCTTCAACGCGGACAGTGACGACAGCCGCCAGACAGTAACGCTGGATTTTCCTGTCAGCCGTGCCGTGGTAACAGACCTGAACGGAGAAACGCAGGAAGAATTGCAGGTGAAGAACGGGAAGATAAATCTCAGTATTCCCCGCTTCGGCATACGTACCGTCAATCTGACTTTAAAGAAATGAAACCAAAATATCATAATACAATGGATGGAAAAAAGAAATTCAGAGATGTTGCCGGGTGTCTCTTATTTACTGTGTTAATGTGTCCGGCTGCGGTTACGGCGCAGGACAAGGATCTGGCACATTGTGTGAACCCGTTTATCGGAGCCAGTACGAACACCGAGACAGCAGGAGCTTATCATGGGCTCGGGAAAACTTTCCCGGGTGCCGCGACTCCCTACGGTATGGTACAGGTAAGTCCGCAGACAATCACCGGTGGGGACAACGGTTCCGGCTACAGCTATGAACATCAGACCATAGAGGGCTTTTCCATGACGCAGATGAGCGGAGTGGGATGGTATGGCGAGATGGGCAACTTTCTGGTTATGCCTACGACAGGCGAGATAAAGACTCTTGCCGGACGTGAGAAGGAAAACATTGACGGCTGGCGATCGCACTACGACAAGGAGTCGGAGCACGCACATGCCGGATATTACAGTGTGAGGCTCACAGACTATGACATTAAGGCGGAAGCCACTTGTACGCCCCGTTGCGGCGCGCTGCGCTTCACCTTCCCAAAGAACGGGCAGTCGCATATCCTGATAGACCTCGCACGGCGCGTGGGAGGCTCCGCTGACTATGAATATATCAAGGTGGTCGACAGTCTCACATTTGAAGGCTGGATCAGGTGTACACCCCAAGGAGGCGGATGGGGCAACGGTGACGGACGTGTGAAATACACTCTTTATTTTCATGCAAGGCTGAGCAAGCCCATGAAGTCATTCGGTTTCTGGAAAGCGGATTTCTCCGAGCTGCAGCCTCATAAAAAAGATGATGTCGTCACACCTGAATATCTTGAAAGAATCGCCAAGGCATCTGTCGTGAAAGGGAACGTGCGGGATGCCAATGACATGCTGGGTCAGCACATAGGTTTCTTTGCAGACTTTGCTACTGATGAGGATGAAGCCGTTACCCTCACTTGTGCTGTTTCTTATGTTGATATTGAAGGCGCGCGACGCAATTTTGAGGCTGAGGCTCAGGGCAGAGACTTCGACAGCATCCACCGGAAAGCGGTTGAGGACTGGAACAAAGCACTCGGTTGCATAGACATCGAAGGCGGAACAGAAGCGGAGCGGACCATATTCTATACTGCGCTTTATCACACTATGATAGACCCGCGCATTTATCAGGATGTGGACGGCAGGTATGTCGGCGGGGATTATCAGGTTCATCAGAGTGACGGAAAGTTTGTCAAACGCACGGTGTTCAGCGGTTGGGATGTGTTCCGTTCGCAGATGCCGCTTCAGACAATTATCCGTCCGCAGCTCGTGAACGACCTCCTTAACTCGCTCATTACTCTTGCCGACCAGAGCGGAAGGCATTATTTCGAGAGATGGGAACTTCTCAATTCCTATTCCGGATGCATGTTGGGCAATCCTGCCGTCTCTGTTCTCGCTGACGCATGGGCTAAGGGAATCAGAGACTACGACATCAATAAGGCATATGAATATGCTAAGAACTCCTCCAAGAACACCGGCAACGGCAGTCTGGGCTATTCTCCGGGCAATCTGTGTCTGTCCCACACGCTCGAGTATGCTTACACCGACTGGTGCACAGGACGGCTTGCGGAGATGCTCGGCAAGGATGAGGATGCCGCGCTGTATTATCACAAGGGACAAGCCTATCGTAATATTTTTGACAAGAAGAAGGGATGGTTCCGCCCTAAGGATGAGAAAGGCAACTGGCTGCCATGGCCAAAGGAAGGAAGGTTGAAGGAGTGGTACGGATGCATGGAATGCAATCCGCTCCAGCAAGGATGGTTCGTTCCCCATGATGTCAAGGGTATGGTAGGACTCATGGGTGGAAAGAAGAAAGTCATTGCAGACCTCGACTGGATGTTCGGAAATACTCCGCAGGACATGTTCTGGAATATGTATTATAATCACGCCAACGAGCCTGTGCATTTCGTTCCTTACCTGTACAACCGTTTGGGAGCCGGATGGAAAACGCAATATCACACCCGTTACATATGCCGTAACGCATATGAGAACAAGGTGGAAGGTCTGCGAGGCAACGAGGATGTGGGACAGATGTCGGCATGGTATGTCCTTTCCGCAATAGGCATACACCAGTATTGTCCCGGTGACACGCGCTTTGAGATTACGTCACCTGTCTTCCGCCGCGCCACGATTCACTTGCAGAACGGAAAGACCTTTACCGTAAACGCTCCGGCAAACAGCGACAGGAATATATATATCCGGAAGGCGTCTCTCAACGGAAAGAACATTCCTCTGCATCTTGATTACAAGGATATTGTGGGTGGAGGCGTTCTCCAGCTCGAGATGGGAGCCGAGCCTGAAAAATAACTGAGGCAAAACGAGACGGCGGAAGAAAACGTTTCGGCATTCAGGTTCACGTCGTGAATCTTATACAACGCAAACCCGTAAGATGCCTTTTCCATTCTTCCTGCCGTCAGATAACCGTAAAATGATCCGTCAGATAACGGTAATATAATAATGTGTGAAATAAAAGTCCAATATAATTATATGAAAACAAAATCCATTCTTATTGCGTTGCTTGTGCTCATGTTTACTCCTGTGCAAGCTCAGATAAACCATTTCTCACTCAACAGTGAGGACGGCAATGTCGTCTGGAAGATTTTCCCGCAGGCTGAGACACCTATGTCGGGAGAGAAGCTGTCCTCGGGAAACACTGTGAAGAATGCGGTGACAGGAATTGTCCCCGGAACCGTATTCGCCTCATATGTCCGGGCTGGCAAGGAACCGTGTCCCGAATATGGCGACAATATATATAAGGTGGATGAGGCTCTTTACAACCGTCCGTTCTGGTACATTACGTCTTTCAGGCTTCCCGAAAAGCCTGCGGCAGGTCAGCATGTGTGGCTCTGCTTTGAGAACACCAACAAGTTTGCTGATTTCTGGTTTAACGGTCATAAGCTGTCGGGCACGGTCTCGTCAGTGAAGGACGTGAAAGGACATATGATGCGTTCGCGTTTTGATATCACAGACTTTTACAGAAATGACGGTGACAATCATATAGCCGTGCTTATTTATGACCCCGACGAGAAAAAGACACGTACTGGAAAGGACCCCTATGGGGTGGTGTGCAGCCCCTCATATCTTGCCGGTGCGGGATGGGACTGGATGCCATATGTGCCCGGACGCGAGGCTGGCATCACCGGCAAGGCTTCCGTTGAGGTGACGGGCGCAGCCAAAATGATAGACCCTTGGATGAGAAGTTATCTGCCTTCACTCGACAGGGCTGAGCTGAAGCTTGCTTCGGGAATAGCCAACTATTCAGGCAAGTCTCAGACTGTTACGGTTAAGGGTGTCATCACGCCGGGCGACATCACCTTCACAAAGAGTGTCAGGGTGGAGAGCGGCGACACTGCAATCATCAACATCAGTAAGGCTGACTGTATCGGCTTCGTCGTAGACAATCCCCGTCTGTGGTGGCCCAACGGATATGGCAAGCCCGACCTTTACACCTGTAAGTTGCAGGCGTTCACCGACGGGAAAATGAGCGATGAGCGCAGCATACGGTTCGGCATCAAGAAAAATGAATATCGTATAGAGACGAATGCCGTGGGCTATCCGGTGCTGAACATTTATGTCAACGGACAGCGCATATATGTCAAGGGAGGCAACTGGGGCATGAGCGAGTATCTGCTGCGATGTCACAATGAAGACTACCGCAAATGGATACGCTTGCATCAGGACCTCAATTATAATATGATTCGACTTTGGACAGGATGTGTTACGGACGAGGAGTTCTATGATTACTGTGACGAATCGGGCATTATGGTGTGGGATGACTTCTGGCTTTATGTTGCCTGGAATGATGTGGCAGACCATGATGCGTTCAAGGCAAACGCGCGCGACAAGGTGCGCCGCCTGCGAAACCATCCTTCTATCACTGTTTGGTGCGGTGCCAACGAGACGCACCCTGTAGCCGACATCGACCAGGCTTTGCGCATGATTGTTATGGAAGAAGACGGCAACGACCGTCTTTACAAGTCATGTTCCAATCAGGACGCCTTGTCGGGAAGCGGTTGGTGGAAAGACCTTCCGCCCAGACATCACTTTGAGACTTCAGCAAGCAATCTGGCGTTCAACAAGCCGTCTTACCCTTATGGCTCAGACCATGGCTACGGATTCAGGACGGAAATAGGCATGGCTACTTTCCCGCAGTATGAAAGCGTCGTACGTTTCATTCCGAAAGAAGAGCAATGGCCGTTGCCTGACGACGAGCGGCTGAAAAACGACGATGACAATGTGTGGAACCGTCACTTCTTCGGCAAGGAAGCCTCCAATGCCGACCCTGTCAGCTACAAGAAGAACGTGAACGACCGCTACGGTGAGGCAACCTCATTGGAAGACTTTTGCGAGAAAGCCCAACTCGTCAACATAGAGGACATGAAGGGCATGTATGAGGCTTGGCAGGACAAGATGTGGAATGACGCTTCAGGGCTGCTGATATGGATGAGTCATCCGGCTTATCCGTCATTCGTATGGCAGACCTACGATTATTACGGCAACCCTACAGGATGCTACTGGGGTGCGCGCAAGGCTTGCGAGCCTCTGCACGTGCAGTGGAACTGTCTGGACAATAGTGTGAAAGTGGTGAACACGACGGCATCCGACCTCAATGACGCACGTGTGACAGCCACGGTATATGACCTCAAAGGCAATATTATCCATACGCAGAACGCTGTTGCGGGCTGCAAGGCAAGCGACATCTCTGAGGCTATGACGCTCACGCCTTCGGCGGACGGCTTGCAGTTCATCCGCCTCTGTCTGAAAGATGCCGATGGCAGACTTGTTTCCGAGAACTTCTACTGGCACAACGGCAAGGAATATCTGGCGTATGAGGAACTCGCAGACATGCCGGAGGCGGCTCTGAAGGCACGTCTCGTCAGCCGTGACGGCAGCAAAGCCACGTTCGAGTTGATAAACAAAAGCAAGCATGTAAGTTTCGCCAACCGCCTGCGGCTTGTTGAAGGCAAAAAGAAAGAAGCGGTTCTTCCCGTCATATGGAGCGACAATTATGTCACACTGATGCCTGGCGAGAAGAAGGTCATCACGATAGAAATGCCTGACAACACAGGTAAGGTGAGACTCCTGTGTAAGCAATATCATCACAAGGAAAACAAAGTGCTCGATATTTAAAAACGAAAACAACTATGAGTCTGAGACATATATTGCTCTGCCTTTCCATCGTTCCGTTGGCGTTCCATGCGCAGGGACTCAAGACAGGCGATTTGAAATGTGAGAATCTCTACGACCCGTTGGGCATAGACAACACCGCTCCCCACTTCAGCTGGAAGAATTATTCCCCACGCAACAATGCAAGGCAGACGGCATGGGAGATACAGGTGGGGACTGACAGTGTGAAAGTGTCACGGGGAGAGGCTGACTTGTGGAGCTCCGGAAAACGGCGTTCTGCCGAAAGTGTCATGGTGGGGTATGAGGGCAGGATGCTCCGTTCGGGCATGTTGTGTTTCTGGCGCGTGCGTACATGGGACGAACGTTCCAAAGCGTCTTCATGGAGCGACATCCGTCGCTTCAGCGTCGGATTGCTGACGGACAAGGACTTTCCCGGAGAATATATCGGCTTGGACAAGTCTGCCGGCGACGTCACCGCCCCCATACTGCGGAAGCGTTTCAAGCTCCGTGGACGCCATCGCGTCTTCATCCATGTCAACTCTCTGGGTTATCATGAGGTAAGGGTCAACGGCAGGAAAGTGGGTGACGCGGTGTTGGCTCCGGCTGTGTCACAACTCGACAAACGCTCGCATATCGTCACTTACGACATCACTCCATATTCACGTGAGGGCGACAACGAGGTGGAGATATGGCTCGGAAAAGGGTGGTATCGTGAGAATCTGTTTCATGCGGAATACGAAGGTCCTTTGGTCAAGGCTGCCGTCATGCGGCAAAATGGCGCCGGATGGCAGTCTGTGGCGGTTACTGACTCTTCATGGGAGGGCACGCCAAGCGGATATCATGACTTCGGCACATGGCAGGCACTGCAGTTCGGAGGGGAGCGCGTCGATGCCCGCATCCTTCACAATAGCGGCAGACATTGGACAAAGGCTCATGTGGTGAGTGTGGCCAACAAGACGGCGACGCCGCAGATGACAGAGGTCAACAGGGTAATAGACACCCTGAAGCCGGTAAGCATAACGGCATATGACGGCGGATGGCTCGTTGACTTCGGGCGCGACATCACAGGGTGGTTGCGGCTGGAAATGCCCGATGTGCCAGGTGATGTGACAGTCAGGATGGAGTATGGCGACTGGATTGACACCACCGGAGTGTTCACTCCTCAGGGAGAATATGACGAATATATTACGGCGGGTGACGGCAAGGACGTGTTCTGCAACAAGTTCCACCATCATGCGTTCCGCTATGTTCTCGTCAAGAACATCCGGCAGCCGCGCGCGGAGGACCTGACGGCATTGCAGATTTCAGGCGATTATTCGGAGACGGTCAGGTTCGAATGCTCCGACGATGACATAAACAGCATATATCAGATGATAAGCCGCACAATGCGTTGTCTGACATTCAGCGGATATATGGTGGACTGTCCGCATCTCGAGAGAATGGGGTATGGCGGTGACGGAAACTCGTCGACCATGACCGTACAGACGTTGTGCGACGTGGCTCCTGTATATTACAACTGGCTCACGGCATGGGGCGACGCCATGGCTGCTGACGGAGACCTCCCGTATGTCGCGCCCGCAGGTGGCGGAGGCGGCGGTCCTTACTGGAACTCTTTCATCATAAAGGCACCTCTGCGTACCTATCTCAATTATGGTGACCGGCGTATGCTTGTGAAGCTTTACGGTCAGATGAAAAGGTGGCTTGGCTTTGTGGGCAGACACGTAAAGGACGGACTGCTCCAGCCTTGGGCTGACACCGACCGCAGGATGTGGTTCCTCGGTGACTGGCTGGCACCCAAAGGCGTCGACGTGGGCGGAGACTCACAGCTGCTCACGGGCAACTGCGTCCTCAGCGACTGTCTCAACAGCATGTCGCTGATGGCTGATATATTGGGAGATAAAGGCGATGCCGGGCTGTTCGCGGCGCAGAGAGATTCCCTGAACAGGAAAATACACGCACGCTTTTATCATCCTGCCGACAGCACCTATGCCACCGGCTCACCCCTCGACATGAGCTATCCCATGCTGACAGGCGTCGTGCCCGACTCCCTTCGCAGTGCTGTCACAGCAAGGCTTCTTGCTCTTTCACGGGGCAAATACAAGTCGCACATAGCCGCCGGACTTGTCGGAACCTACATCTTCACGCAGTGGGCTGTAGACAACGGAGAGTGCCAGCTGATGTACGACATATTGAAGAAACGCTCCTATCCCGGCTATCTCTATATGATAGACCACGGAGCTACAACCACATGGGAATACTGGAGCGGCGAGCGCAGCCACATACACAACTGTTACAACGGCGTCGGCATATGGTTCACCCAAGCGCTCGGAGGCATTGTCCCTGACATTAGCCGTCCGGGCTGCCGTCATGTCCTCATCAGTCCTCAGAAGCCGGACGGCATTGATTGGGTTTCAGTAGACAAGGAGACTCCTTACGGAACAATACGTGTAAGCTGGCACGGCGCACGGCTGTCGGTGGAAATACCGGTAGGCGTGACCGCTACGGTCGTCTGGCAGGGCAGGCGGCATGAGGATGTCGGGTCAGGGAAATGGACTTTTTAATAAAACAGGCTTCGCCCGGCAATCTGAGAGCGCGCTCTCATTGCACTCACTTGCACTGTTTTTTAATAAAGCAAACATAAACATACAATATGATGTATAAAATAAAAGTACTTATCGCAATGCTGCTGTCTGTGCCTGCAATGGCTGTGGCGCAGAAACAGCCTGATCTGGTGCGGTATGCCAACACGCTGCAAGGCACCGACTCAAACTTCGGACTCAGCCACGGCAACACCTTCCCGGCTACTGCCATGCCATATGGCGTGCATGTGTGGACTCCTCAGACCAACGTGAACGGCGAGGGCTTCAAATATCTGTATTCGCACGACAGAATACGCGGCTTCGGACAGAGCCACCAGTGCTCGCCATGGGTGAGCGACTATGCCGTGTACACGTTCATGCCGGAGACGGGCAGGCTCGTGGTAAACGAGAACGACCGCGCCTCAAAGTTCAGTCACGACAACGAGGTGGGACGTCCGCATTATTATAAGGTGACGTTCGACAATGGCATAACCACCGAGATGGCTCCCACCGACCGGGGCGTGCATCTGCGTTTCTCTTACCCCAAGGGGCAGGACGCATTTCTTGTGATAGACGGCTACACCGACACCAGCGAGGTGAAGATAGACGCAAAGAGGCGTCAGATACGCGGATGGGTGCGCAACCATCGCTTTGTGAACCATCCTGAGAACTTCCGCTGCTACTTTGTGGTGCAGTTCGACCGGGATTTTGCCGACTACGGCACGTGGGAGAACCTGAACAACCGTACCTTCAGCCGCCAGACCTACGCCAAGGGCAAGGGCGCGGGTGTGTACATCAAGTTCCGTCCCGGCAGCAAGGTGCAGGCAAAGGCAGCGTCGTCTTACATAAGCTACGCTCAGGCGGAGCTTAACCTTGAGCGCGAGCTCGGAGGCGACCGCTCGCTCGAGGCGACAAAGGCGCGCGGCTTCAAGGTGTGGAACAATCTGTTCAACCGTGTGCGCGTGGAGGGCGGCACCGATGAGGACATGCGCACCTTCTATTCGTGTCTGTTCCGCGCCAACCTGTTCTCGCGCCGTTTTTACGACCTTGACAGGGAGGGCAAACCATATTATTACAGCCCGTACGACGGCAAGATACACCACGGATATATGTATACCGACAACGGTTTTTGGGATACCTTCCGCTCGCAGTTCCCTCTTACCAACATTCTGCACCCCACTCAGCAGGGACGCTACATGCAGGCTATGCTCAACGTGCAGCAGAAGGAGCTGGGATGGTTTCCCGCATGGTCGTGCCCCGGAGAGACGGGAGGCATGCTGGGCAACCACGCCATATCGCTCTTTGCAGACGCTTTTGCCAAGGGCATACGCACGGTGCCTGTAGACTCCGTGCTCAAGGGCTATGCCCACGAGGCTTTCAACAAGGGTCCGATGGGCGGTGCCAACGGCCGTGCGGGATGGCATGAGTACTACACTCTGGGATATGTGTCGTTCCCGGAGTCGCACGGATCGGTTTCGCAGACGCTTGAGTATGCGTATGATGACTGGTGCGCCTACACCTTGGCAAGGCAGACAGGCAACAGGTTCTATGAACAGGTGTTTGCCCGCACGCTGTACAACTACCGCAACCTGTGGGACTCCGCCACCGGATTCTTCCGGGGCAGAGGCAAGGACGGCAAGTTCCTTGAGCCGTTCGACCCGCTGGCATGGGGCGGTCCTTACACCGAGGGCAATGCCTGGCACTACATATGGTCGGTGTTCCACGATGTGCAGGGACTCATAAACCTGTATGGCTCCGACGCCGCATTCGTGGAGAAGATGGACTCCGTGTTCTCGCAGCCGGCGACGGTGCGTCCGGGTTGGTATGGCGGCAAGATACACGAGATGGTGGAGATGGAGGAGGCGCGCATGGGACAGTATGCCCACGGCAACCAGCCCATACAGCACATGCCTTACCTGTACAGCTATGCGGGACAGCCGTGGAAGACGCAATACTGGGTGCGCCAGATCATGAGACGCCTGTACAACAGCACTCCCGACGGTTTCCCCGGCGACGAGGATCAGGGCGGCATGTCGTCGTGGTATGTGCTCAGCGCCCTCGGTCTCTACGCGGTTACGCCCGGCACCGACCAGTATGTGATAGGCTCACCCCTCTTCCGTAAGGCTACCATCACGATGGAGGACGGCAGCAAGTTCGTAATAGAGGCGGAAGGCAACAGTGCCGACAACGTGTATATACAGAGCGGCATGCTCAACGGACGCCCGCTTGACAAGAACTACATCACCTACGGGGACATCGCCCGCGGCGGAACGCTGAAGTTTGTTATGGGCGCACAGCCCAACAGAACCCGCAACACCGGCAAGGACGCCGCGCCCTATTCGCTTTCGGCTCCGCTATGACAGGCGGTGAGGGGATGAAGAAGATGCCTGTCAAGTAAAAACAATGACGGCGTCCGCCCGGTGGAGACGCAAGATCTTGCTATAATAATATGGATTTTCCATCAATATTTAATAATGGCGCGAGCCCAGTAGAGACGCAAAATCTTGCGTCTCCCGTCCCCGACAGTTCAATTAATGTTGCTTGTTATTGCTCTCCATGTCTTCATTCCATACGTCTCCCGAGCAATCCATTGCAATATACGCATGCGATAATCCAATGACAATATTTGCATACCTCCCTTGTGAGACGCAAGATTTTGCGTCTCACGAGCAAGGATTGCGCTATTTATCGTGCATATAATTACTCCCGAAATTAGCACACCTCCCTTGTGAGACGCAAGATTTTGCGTCTCTACTTTTCCTTGCGGCGCATAATGATATAATGTATCCACAAAAACAAGCATACTTGCATACGCATGCATTAATAATGTGCATAATTATTCATCCCTGCCAATCCTCAACTCCGCGAGAGCGTCCTACAGCCGATGGCATAGGCTCACGGAGGCAAATACGCAGCTTATGAGCGTTTTGTGTATATGTCTGACAGTCAGCGACATATACTCACATGTGGGACGGACGGGACATTCCCTTCATGCCGGAAAGGCTTTTCGGGAACGCGGAACGGGCTTTTTGATGTGATGGGAGGGCGTGTTCCGGCATGCATGAAAGGTGTTTTGGAAAGCCGGAACGGGCTTTTCCGCGCGACAGAAACGGCAGGCGCAAGGTCTGAACGAATCCATATTCGTTTTTTATACACCATAAATGCCTTCGCGCTTCCTGTTTTCCGATTTTATTATGTAAAGATTTTTTACTGCCGGGACTGCATATCCATGCATTCCGGTATCCTCCGCGCATTTTCCATCCCCTCCTTTCCTCCTCAACGTCGTCCCCCCAGTAGAGACGCAAAATCTTGCGTCTCACAAGCAGGGATTGCGCTATTTATCATGTATATAATTACTTCCAATATTTGCACCACTTCCTTGTGAGACGCAAGATTTTGCTATAATAATATGGATTTTCCATCAATATTTAATAATGGCGTGAGCCCAGTAGAGACGCAAAATCTTGCGTCTCCCGTCCTCGACGGTTCAATTGATGTTGCTTGTAATTGCTCCCCATATTTTCATTTCATGCGTTTCACAAGCAGGGATTGCGCTGTTTATCATTCATATAATTACTCCCGAGATTTGCACCACTCCCTTGTGAGACGCAAGATTTTGCGTCTCTACTTTTTCCATCAGCGCATGATAATATGGATTTTTCATCAATATAAAATAATGGCGTGAGCCCAGTAGAGACGCAAAATCTTGCGTCTCCCGTCCCCGACAGTTCAATTGATGTTGCTTGTAGTTACTCTCCATATCTTCATTCAATGTGTCTCACGAGCAATCCATTGCAATATACGCATGCGATAATCCAATGACAATATTTGCACTCCTCCCTTGTGAGACGCAAAATCTTGCGTCTCTACTTTTGCTGGCAGCGCATATAATCCCCGATTTCCTCCTTATTCACCCGACGGCGTCCGCCATGTCTGTGCATTGATATATCCGGAAAGAGATGTGTTCTTCCCAATGAATGATTCAAGAAGTGTTTGAAATACAGTCAGAACACTTTGGTATGTTTGTTCTGAAGACTGGTATATACGTTACATCCATGATGCTTTTGATTCAAAATTGGGTTTTTAAGGTTCAATTTTTATATATGTTTTACCGTAATAGGGCTACATTTGCAGCGATAACAAGCCTAAGTTTATGACAATGGACTATACAGAATTTTATAAAACCTGCTATCTGCGGATTCACGCATTTGCACAAGGTCGCGTCAGCGTCGGGGCTGCCGGTGATGAGGTTCGGGAACGGACGGACATCCCGATGGGGCGTGCCAAGCTGCGGGTACATATGTTCATGACTGTCAGGAACGGTTGTCGGCTGGCGGATGCGTGTGGCTCCGAACATCGCGCGTGGCGTGTCTGTCGCCCCGGTTTGTTGAATATGGAAAAATGAATAGCACTGTTTTCTCATAAAACAAATAACATATATATAAATGATATGATAAGACAAATAGTGACAATGGCTCTTGCCCTGTGCGTGGGGACCTTACATACAGCCGCACAACAGGTGACACCCTTCAAGGCGGGCGACCGTGTGGCGTTTGTGGGCAACAGCATAACAGACGGCGGACACTATCATTCGTACATCTGGCTATACTACATGACGCACTTCCCCAACGAGCGTATGTGGATGGCAAACTGCGGCATTGGCGGTGACGAATGCTCAAACATTCTGGCGCGTCTTGACGACGACGTGTTCCTCAAACGTCCGAATGTGCTCACACTCTCGTTCGGCATGAACGACAGCGGCTATTTCGAATACAACGGCGACAACCCGGAGAAGTTCGCCGACAGTAAGGTGGCGAACAGCCGCAAGTATTTCCTTGAGATAGAGAAGCGTCTGAAGGAGGCTACGGACATACGCAAGGTCATGATAGGCACGTCGCCCTACGACCAGACATCCACCTTCAACGACAACGTGTTCAGGAAAAAGAACGATGCCATCCGCCGCATAATAGCGTTTCAGGACTCAGCCGCAAGGGCTGACCACTGGGAGTTTGTGGACTTCAACGCACCGATGCTCAGAATCAACGAAGAGCAGCAGGCGAAGGACCCCACGTTCACAATCTGCGGCAACGACCGCGTGCATCCTGACAACGACGGGCACATGGTCATGGCGTACATCTTCCTCAAGGCTCAGGGAATGGTGGGCAAGCCGGTGGCAGACGTGCAGATAGACGCGCGCTCAAAGAAGGTGGTAAGGAGCGTGAACTGCACCGTGAGCGACTTGACGGCAGGCAGGAGAGAACTCTCGTTCAGCTATCTGGCGGAGTCGCTGCCTTATCCTCTGGACACCATCGCGCACGGATGGGGATTCAAGCGTCCGCAGGCGCAGGCGGTGAAGATGGTGCCGTCGCTGGTCAAGGACATAAGCAACGAGCAGCTCAAGATTACGGGACTCAAGGGCAACTACCGTCTTACCATAGACGGGGTGGTCATAGACACCATTCCAGCACAGCGTCTGGCACAGGGCGTGAACCTTGCCGAATACCGCCACACACCGCAATACCAGCAGGCGTGCGCCGTGATGGCACTCAATGAGGACCGCTGGGAACTGGAGCGCAAGTTCCGCGACTACGGCTGGCTGCAATACGACTTCTTCATGAAGAAAGGTCTGCTCCATGCCAACGACGAGCATGCGGCGCGCGTGTTCCGCGACGGTGAGACGAAGGACGGATGGGTGGCTGCGCGCCGCGACATCTACGACAAGATGATACACAAGGATGTGCGCGACGCCTATACAGCCATGATGGATCTTCTGGTAGACAAGATATACAGTATAAACAAGCCCGTCACACGCCGCTTTGTGCTTACGGCAGTAAAGTAAGGTGGCTGCGGACAGGTGTCTGTGACGTGCCGGGCAACGGTGCTTTGTCAAATAAGTTCGAATATAAACGACAGTGAACTATGGTTAGAATAAAAATGTTAAGATTGTTGTGTGTGCTCCTTCTGCTGTCCGCCGGCAGGGCTTTCGCCGGAAAGGTGGACACGCTGAAGCTGCACAGCGACGTGATGAACCGCGACATACCTGTGGTGGTGATTACACCTGAAAGGAAAGGTGCCGCCAAGGATGTGCGCTATCCGGTGGTCTATCTGCTGCACGGAGCCTACGGCAACGAGCGTTCGTGGCTGGAGATAAAGCCGCAGCTGCCCGACATAGCCGACGAGAAGGGCATGATATTCGTGTCGATGGCGGCTCTCAATTCATGGTATTTTGACAGTCCTGTCCTTAAGGATTTCCAGTATGAGACATTCTACACCCGCACGCTCGTGCCTTGGGTGGACGCACATTACAACACGGTGCCCTCGCGCGAGGGACGTGCCATTACCGGTCTGAGCATGGGCGGACACGGTGCGCTGTTCCTCGCCATGCGCCACAAGGACATGTTCGGAGCCTGCGGCAGCATGAGCGGCGGAGTGGACATAAGACCGTTCCCGCAGAACTGGAACATTCCGGATGTGCTGGGCGAGATGTCCGCCAACAAGCAGTCGTGGGACGAGCACACTGTCGTGGGGCAGCTGGGGCGTATAAAGAACGGTGATTTGCGGATAACGTTCGACTGCGGCGAGTCTGACTTCTTCCTTGAGGTGAACAAAGACTTGCACAAACGCCTGCTCGGGCTTGGCATCGACCACGACTTCACCACCCGTCCCGGCGGACACACAAGCCAGTACTGGGCGAACTCCATCGACTATCATATCCTCTTCTTCGAGAAGTTCTTCCGTCAGAGCGGCACGTTCGTGGAAATGCAATGGCGTGCGGCGAAAGCTTCCAAGATGGTAAAGGGAGTAAAGAATGTCAATGGTTTAAAAACAAAGAAAAGGTGAATAGTATGCGTAAATATATTTTATTTGTGCTTTTCATGGTTCTGTCTTGCATTAATACTGCTGGGCAGCAGAGACTGAAACCGTTTCGGCAAGGTGACCGTGTTGCCTTTGTGGGCAACAGTATAACAGACGGTGGACATTTCCATTCGTATATCTGGCTCTATTACATGACCCGTTTTCCGGAAATGCGGTTGTGGATAGGCAATCTGGGTATAGGTGGTGATACCAGTACGGAAATATTGAATCGTCTTGAGGCTGACGTATACGGGAAGATGCCTACCGTGGTGGCTCTTACCTTTGGCATGAATGATAGCGGCTATCTTGAGCATAACACGGACACTGCATCGCGTTTCCGTGAGCAGCGTTTTGCGCTTGTTGAGGACAATTACCGCAAGATAGAGGACATACTCAAGTCACATTCGGCTCGTGTCATACAGGTAGGCACATCGCCATACGACCAGACTTCACGGTTTAATGACAACATCTATCAGGGCAAGAACGATTTTATTTGCCGTATGATAGATATGCAACGCGAGTCTGCCAAGAAGCACGGATGGGAGTTTTTAGACTGGAACAAGCCCATGACCGACTATAACATTGGGAAGCAACGCACCGATTCGACATTTACCATTTGCGGTCATGACCGTATTCATCCCGACAACGACGGTCATATGATGATGGCTTACATATTCCTTAAGGCGCAGGGCATGGCAGGAAAGCCTGTGGCTACAATTTGTATAGATGCCGCCACGCAGAGCGTTGTTGAGGAAACAAACTGCCGACTGTCGTGCATAGAGCGTACTGAGAAGGGTGTCCAATTCGACTATCTTGCTGCCGCGCTGCCTTATCCGCTCGACACTATAGCCCGTGGTGACATGATGTTTGATAGACCGCAGTCGCGTATAAAGACGCTTGTGCCAGACTTTATGAAGGAGTTTGACAGCGAAACATTACGTGTGCTCAACCTTAAGAAAGGTTCTTATCGGCTTACCATAGATGATGTTGTTATAGACACAATTCAGGATTACCGATTGGCTGCCGGTGTAAATCTTGCAGAGTATGTGTGTACACCTCAATACCGGCAGGCTCTCACGGTCATGATGTTAAACGAAGACCGCTGGGACATGGAACGCCGTATGCGCGACTGGGCATGGGTAGAGTATGACTATTTCCTGAAGAATGGAGTTAAGGAGGCTGATGTGCTTTCGCCCGAGGCACGCTGTATGTACGACCGCGACAAGCAGAGTAGCTGGTGGCTGGCTTCGCGACGTGACATTTATGCCAAGATGGGCAACAAAGCCGTGCGTCTGGCATGCGAGAAATATCAGGACAGTATAGTGGACGAGATTTATCGTGTGAACCGTCCCGTAACACGGCATATAAAACTTGTGCGTGTGAAATGACAGCATGAAACGAGAGGGTAATATATTAGAGTTATATGTTTGAACTATAAAATACCCCCAAGTCGTTATTTGACATCATCTTTATATTGTGATGCTATCAGACAGAATGTTTCTCAATTTTGTCTAAGACGTAGCGTGATTCAGTATCTTCTACCGTGGAAGGCACGGCATTGGTGAATGATGTAAATTGAAATGATATGGTGTAAAAAGACATAACAGACAGTTATGGTAGAATAAGAGACACTGCAAGCCTTTTTGTTTTTCCCTACAGGGATGTCTTTTGGAGAAGATAAGAAAATCCCTCATTCTTTTTATGTCTGTTACATTCTAATTCGTATTGTTTATATAAAACCTAAATGTATGAGCATGTATAACTTCCGGATGTAATGTGTTGGCAAGAAAATATGCTTTAACTATTTGAAACATAGCTTATAAATAAAGCAAAAAAAACAATTTAAATAAAACGTGATAACAAAACTTAAGTAACATGAAACCACTGAAAGCTGTTCTTTTTATCGAGGGGTTACTGCTGTGTTTTGGGGGATTTTGTTCGTGTTCCGACGGCTATCTCGATGAGACGGTTACTACCGATCTTGACGAGGACAAGGTGTTTACGGACAGTTCCTATACGGCAGGTTTCCTTACCCAAATCTATGTGGATATCGGCTTCCAGACTATGCCTACCCGTTTTGGCAACGGCGGTCTGCAGATAGCATGTGATGAAGCGGAATTCAAGAACGAATCGTCTATAACTACTGGCATGGCTCTGGCAACAGGTACGCTGAACCCAAACATAGTAAGCGACGATTGCTGGAAAAAATGCTACGCTAACATACGTCGCGTAAACAAATTTCTGGAGAACGTGCATCGCTCACCCATGGTGCAGGGTGTGAAGGATCGCTACTACAATGAGGCACGCTTCCTGCGCGCGTGGTACTATGCCGCATTGGTGCGCGACTATGGAGGAGTGCCTTTGGTTGGCGACACCTGTTATTCGTCAGATGATGTAATCCCCTCAAAACGCATGACTTGGAGGAAGAGTATAGACTATATTGTTGACGAGTGTAATGCCGTGATAGCTTCAAACACACTGCCGGTGCGTGCCACGGGACGCATCAACGGACGTGCTACAGAGGCTGCCTGCTTGGCTCTTATCTCGCGCATGAAGCTCTATGACGCCAGTCCGTTGCACAACAATCCTGAAGGTTCGTGGGGCACCGAACAGACCAAGGATTTGTTGGGTAATACCGACTATAGTAAGGAACGTTGGAAGGATGCTGCCGATGCTGCTCTCGATGTGATGAGATGCGGAGACTATGCGCTTTATGTCAACCACAAGGACGGCAAAAATGGAGGAAAAGAAGAGTTGGGTTGGGGGTATTACGCCATAACGCATGCTTCAGACTTCACAACCGCTACCAAATGTACTACACGCAACGGCGAGGTAATCACACCATATGGTCCGTATCAGGAGATAATATTCGAGCGTAAAATGCTAGGCCTTGATTTCCACTCTGCCTATGACCCAATATCATGCGGTGGCAGTGGTCGTGGCGGATATGTTTATGCTGATTTGGCAGACGCCTTTCCCATGGCAGACGGCAGGGCTGTGGATGACAAAAGCGGTAAGTATGTATTCGACCCCGTGCATCCCAACGTGAACCGCGATCCACGTTTTGCTAACTGCGTGGTGTATGACGGAGCCACGCACCGCAATTCAGCTAATGACAATTATACCGTCCGTACATGCACCGGTGACGTCACCACACAGGATGAGGTGCGCAAGGGAACTCCTACCGGTTTCTTCACACGTAAGTTCACAAACCGCGAGTGTGCTGCTAACTGGTGGATATCTCCGTCCAACAGTTTCTCGTTAATACGCTATGCCGAAATACTTCTCAACTATGCTGAAGCTACCAACGAGTACTACGGTCCGTCACACGAAGATATGATGACAGCCGAGATAACCGATGCCGATGGCAACGTGACACCTGCTACCTACGTCAGTCCCATCACCGTGCTCAAGATGCTGCGAGAGCGTGCAGGCATAGAGCCGGGCGATGACGGTATGTACGGTCTGAAGGATGGCATGACGCAGGAGGAGATGCGTGAGGCTATACGGCTTGAGCGTCGCCTTGAGCTTTGCTTCGAAGGTCACCGTTTCTACGACGTGCGCCGCTGGATGATTGCAGACCAAACTGACGGAAAACCTATGCACGGATTGGAAATAATGCAAAAGAACGGAAACACCTCATATAAGTATTTCACCGTGCGTACACATGTCTGGAGACCGGCACTGTACTTCATGCCCATACCTTATCAGGAGGTTGTGAAGAGCAAAGATGGCGAGCTTTTACAGAATCCGCATTATGATTAATATGAAATAATCCATTCACGACATGAAAAAAATAATAAAGTCAGCAATGTTTGCCGTAATGTATGCGGCAATGGCATCGTGCAGCACGTTCAGCTCAGAAGAGGACTCCTATAAGGCTATCGAGCCACTGAAGGATCTCAGTGGTGTGTGGACTATAGAGACTGTGTCTCGCAACGGCGTCGACATAACCAATGATTTCGATTTCAGCAAATTTAAGCTCAAACTCAACGATGACGGATCGTTTAAAATGGAAAATTATCTGCCCTTTGTGGTGAAGACAGACGGAACATGGACCATTGATGACCCGACACACCCTTTCCACATAGTGTTCAAGGAAGAGGGTTCTGCTGAGCCAACATCGGTGGAGTTGAAATACCCCATAATAGATGGTGAGCGATCGCTCTTGATAAGTCTGAGTCCTGGATGCTACACCAACACGTATGTTTACAAGATGAAACGTTCATCAATTAAAAATAACTCTTACTAAAACACAATGAAAGCAATGCGATATCTAAATAAATTCAGCATGATGTGTATGCGTTCGTGGGTAGTGGTTGTGGCAATGGTTGTCATGATGGTCGTAGGCTGTGTATATATCGACAGTGTGGACATAGAGCAGACCATAGACGGCAAGAAGTGCAAGTATGCCATTGCTGGGACAGAGGCTACGTTCACCGTGAGGGGACACATAGAGTGTAAAAGTGACGAGTCGAATACACAGTTTGTGGTTGCCATGCTTGTTCCCAAGTCATGGAAGATGGGAGATAACGCCAAGGTTACATATCGCTGCGGTCTCGCTGATGATGTGAGTCAGCTGTTCCCTATGTCGGAGATGCCTGCTACCACCGTGGCAAAGAACGCTAATGGCAAGACTTGGAAGCAGGCTCTATCGTCAACCTACGGTGTTGGTCACAATGTCCTTGAGGATATGGAGTGGGTTGTGTTTGTCACCGATAAGTCGTGGAGTATATCCAACGGTCAGAACATTACTTATACAATATACATCACTACCAATGTTGGCTCCGACAATCTGAAATTTAAACCGGCATTCTTCGTAAATCATACTAACGACGGATTCTCCGGAGGCGACGACCATAAGAAGGTGGTGCTCATGGATGATTGTTTTGAAGTGGTGAAGGGTGAGGGAGCCGTTATAGACTTTTGCAGCAATCACTATTTCAAGGTTAACCCAATGCAGGCACTGCCCGACGACTTCGTTACGTTCACTTTCGTTGGAGGTGTCAATCCAAATGGTCTGGTAGGTGGGGATGTGTATCTTGAGGCCACAGCTTACACCGCATCTGGACAGGTGCTTAAGGTGGACCGCAAGGATGACACTACTCTAATGCACAGTGTGGCTGGCAGCGATACTTACCAACTCACGATATGGCCAGCAGGCATGTTTGGAGTGACCGATGGCGACCAGATTGTGAGTATCGACTATTATTTCACCAACAAAGACCGCAGCGTGGTGATAGGGCAGAAGTCGGATGACAACATGGATCAGACCATTAGTCCTGCTGATGAGAAGCCTTTTAACTTCATCTTTACCTGCAACTGATATAGACAAACAATTTATGACACAGAATGAATCAAACAACAAGAAAACTTGCAGACGTGCAAAGGTTGTCATGGCATGTATGATGGTTGGAATGTGTGTGGCTCATGCCAGCAATCCTGTTAAGGGACTCATCACCGACCAATATAGCAAACCTGTATCTGGAGCTGTCGTTACACAGAAGTCAACAGGCAAGAGCCTTACAACAGGTGTAGACGGCACATTCGACTTCGACTTCAATAAGGGTGACGTGCTCACTATCACCCACCCCATGTATCTGCAGAAGGAGATTACGGTGGAGAAACTGCGCGACATAAAAAGTAACAATACCTATACCATACACCTGTATGACCGTTTTGTAGACACAGGGCACAGTGTGGCACAGCCATACACCGACCCCGTACCGTTCGACGGATTCCTCGGTTCATCAGCTAACGTACATGGCAAGGAACTCGACAAGTATCTGAGTGGCAACATACTGACTGGACTACAGGGTCGCATGGCAGGGTTCAACGTGAGCCAGTATCGAGGATTCGCCACACGCAGCACCATCTCCAACACCGAGGGCTCTCTTATAGGCTCCTTGCCCAAAAGTTTCGGCTCGGGCAGTTATGGTGACAACTCACAGTTTATTTTCGCTTCTCGCGGCATGACTCCTGTGGTGATAGTGGACGGAGTGGAGCGTGAGATGTTCAATATCGATCCTGAGGCTATAGAGTCGGTGACATTGCTTAAGGACGCTCTGTCGTCCATGTTCCTTGGTATGCGTAGCTCGCGCGGCGCACTCATTATCACTACTAAGAATCCCACGCGTGGCAAACTCAATCTCTCGTTCACAGGAAAACTGGGTATAAACAGCACCATAAAGAAGCTTAAACCGTTGTCTGCCTCGCAGTATTCTTACCTGCTGAATGAGGCCCTGCAGAACGACGGAAAAGCTCCGCGCTACGACTATAGCGACTATAAAGCATATCTCAACCACAATGATCCATATCTCCATCCTGACATAAACTGGAGCGACCAGTTGCTGAAGAACAACAGCATATCACAGTCTTACAACCTCAACGTGTCTGGAGGAGGACGTGTAGCACAGTTTTTTGTAAGTCTGGGCTATTTCAACGAACAAGGACCATTCAAGACCGACAAAACTAACAGTTACAACACAAATCTTAACCTCAATCGGTACATGCTGTCGTCTAAGGTGCACATAAAAATAACCGACGACTTCGATGCCACGATGACAGCACTTGGACGTATACAGGAAGGTAATCAGCCCGGTGGTGGTGGGGATAACGGATACATGGGTCTTTTTTCGACCATTTACTCAACCCCAAACAACGCTTATCCTGTGAAGAATCCCGATGGGTCGTGGGGAGGCAACGTGAACTATGCCAACAATCTCTATTCGCGTTCCGTGAACAGTGGATATATATCCGACAACCAGCGCGACATACAGGCCTCGCTGCGTCTGCTCTACGACTTGGATAAGGTCGTTAAGGGATTGTCGGTGCGTGCTATAGGTACTGTGACTAACTTACAACGTACATCCATAAGCCGTGTCAAGACATCGCCCGTATACTACTACAGGTTAGACGCCACGGGTAATCCTCTTTACACTATGTACGGAGAGTCGAAACCGCAGAGCAATGATTTCAGTGCCGTGGCATCTTACAACAGCATGACAGGACTACTTGGCATAGACTATGAGCGCACCTTTGGTATGCATAGCATCAAGGCAACTCTTCAGGGCGACACCCGTCACGAGGTAGATGACTATGATTTGCCTCTCTTTCCTTCGAACGTGTTGCAGGACATATCCTACGACTACGACAAACGGTATTTTGCTCAGCTTACCGTGACGGAGAGCTTCTTCAACCGCTATGCGCCAGGCAGGCGATGGGGTATGTTCTATGCCGCTGGGCTGGGCTGGAACATGGCACGCGAGAAGTTCATGTCAGACGTGGAATGGGTGGACAAACTGAAGTTGCGTGCCACCTATGGAAAGACCGGTAATGGCATGACCAACTCTGGATACTATGATTTCCGTCAGACTTATGTGGACAATGGCGTTGGCAGCTACGCACAAGGCACATCGCAGGGACAGGGTAACGTGTTCGCTTCAGAGAGTTCATTGGCAAACCCTTACCGTACATGGGAGAAAGCACATAAACTTAACATCGGGTTTGATGCCGAATTTTTTAACCGCCAACTCGCTTTCACCGCCGACTTCTATACCGACAAGTATTATGATTTGTTGCAGTATAGAGGCAAGAGCATTTCCTTCCTCGGTATATCCTATCCGTCTGAGAACATTGGAAAGAGTCGGCGTACGGGAGCTGAACTAACTCTTACATGGCAAAGCCACGTGGCAGACTTCAACTACTATGTGACAGCCAACTGGACGATAGAGAAGACTAAGCTACTCTTCATGGACGAGCAACGCGTGGAGTATGATTGGCAGCGTCTGACAGGACGACCTATAGGTGTTATTCTTGGTCTTCAGACCGACGGATTCCTTACAAAGGAAGACATAGCCTCAGGTTATCCTATAATAAACGGCTACAAGGTGCAGCCTGGAGATGTGAAGTATGTGGATCAGAACGAGGATGGTGTGATAGACGATTTTGACAGAGTTGTAATAGGCGGCGACAAACCTATTCGCTATTTTGGCGTCAATCTCGGATTTGAGTGGAGAGGTGTTGAGTTTTCAATGCTGTGGCAAGGAGCATATAAGCGCGACATGTACTTGGGCGACCAGACCCTCATGCAGGGATTCCTTAGTAATGGACAGAGCTACGGACAGGCATATGCCAACTTGCTCAACCGATGGACTCCGGAAACTGCTAACACTGCCACATATCCGCGCCTGTCAGCTGGAGGAAACTTCTACAACTTTGGCAGTGGTTGGAATTCTTCTATGTACATGAAGTCCGGCAATTATCTGCGCCTCAAAAACATAAGCCTTGCTTATAACATTCCGGAGTGCGTAAGTCGCAATCTTCTCGGAGGCGTGAGAGTGAAACTCTTCGTAAACGCGCAGAACCTGCTTACTTTTTCGGCTTGCGACCTGGTAGACCCAGAGGTGGCGTTTTACAATTCGCCCCTGCAACGTTGCATAATAACCGGTATAAACCTGAAATTCTAAAAAAGAAGACTACTATGAAACAGAATTTAAAGACGATTGCCGTGATTCTCGCTTCTGCATGTACTCTGGTTATGTCATGCACCGACAACTATGAGGATTTGCCCGTAAACCAATATACGGACGATTTTCTCTTCTCGCGTACAGACTCTATCGGTGACCGCGCCCTAGGTTTCCTCGGTACGATATATGAAAGTCTTGACAACGGTCACGGACGTGTCGGCGGCTATTATCTAGACGTTGCCTCCGACGACGCATTGCCCATCGCCATGTCATCGAACCCCGATGTGCTTAGACTGCAGCTCGGTCAGTATACATCGCGCTCTACTGTGGGTAGCGACATGAAGTGGAACAGCTACTACGAGCTGTTCCGCAAGGTGAATATCTTCCTGCGCGGCATTGACAGAGTGCCGTTTATGATGACCTACAAGAGGTTCAGCGGTGATCAGCCGCAGCGTTACGCCAACCTGCTGAAGGCAGAGGCACGCTTTATACGCGCCTGGTTCTATTTCCAGATGATAGAAAGGTATGGAGGTGTTACACTTGTGGGAGACAAGGTGTTTGACATAGAAGACAATCTTGAGTTGCCGCGCAATTCATTTGAGGAGTGTGTAAACTATATAGTGAGCGAGCTTGATGCAGTGAAGGACTCTCTCTATGAGATTCCCATACCAAATTCCACAGTGAATGCCCACCGTCCCACCAAACAGGCGGCACAGGCTTTAAAGTCGAGAGTGTTGCTCTATGCTGCAAGTCCGCTCTTCAATGCCGACCCTGTGGAAAAGGACAACTTACTTGTTGGTTATGCCTACTATGACCGTAACCGCTGGAAACTGGCTGCCGACGCAGCACGTGAGCTGATTGAGGGACGCGGACATCTCGGTACCGGCGACGTGAATCTTTCGCCCGACTTCCGCGAGACGTTCCTTTCTTATTATCAGACAGACAACAATCCCGAGATTCTGTTCTTCCGTCAGGTCGGACAGGGAAAGAGCGTGGAGACAGACAACGGACCGCTAGGTTTGAGCGGTGGCAACAATGGCAGCGGACGTACCAACCCAACGCAGAATCTGGTGGACGCTTTCCCTATGCTTGATGGCAAGATGCCTGGAGAAAGCGATAAGTATCCGTATGATTCTCAGAACCCTTATGCCAACCGCGACCCGAGACTCGACTATACCATTCTGCACAACGGTTCGCAGTGGCTAGGCAGCGCGCTCAAAACATGGCAGGGCGGAGCCAACAATCCCAGTGCTGGCGACTACTCGCTTACAAGTTACTATTCGAAGAAGTTCATGGGACGCTTTGAGTCCTCTACCGAGTACAGCAACTGCTACCACCTGTGGGTGATGCTTCGCTATGCTGAGGTTCTGCTCAACTTTGCCGAGGCACAGAACGAATGGCTCGACACTCCGACTGATGAGGTATATGACGCCATAAAGTATCTGCGTAAGCGTGCCGGTATAGAGCCGGGAAATAACGGTATGTATGGCCTTAAGCCCGGCATGACACAAGACGAGATGCGTAAGGTTATACACAACGAGCGTCGTATAGAGCTGGCTTTCGAGGAACACCGCTTTTTCGACATACGTCGCTGGCGTGAGGCTGAGAACATATACCGTAAGCCTCTTAGGGGTATGAAGATTGTGGTCGGAGAGGGAGTGACTTATACGCCATATGATGTGCTGACCGTAAACTGGGACAACCGTCGGTACTTATATCCCATACCCTACGGTGAGGTGAACAAGAACGACAACATGAAACAAAATCCTAAGTGGTAAAAGATTATGAAAAAATATATTTTGCTATTCTTCTGCATGTTCGTGTTTGCTGGCGCATTGGCACAGAACAGCATAACTGGTACGGTAACATCAGCCACTGACGGTGAACCGCTCTCCGGTGTCACTGTGAAGGTGAAGGGGCAGAGTGCGTTGGCCATCACCGATATTGACGGAAACTTCAAGATAAATGCCGTTAAGGGAGATCGCCTCGAACTGTCTTACATAGGATTTGTGACCCACAGTCATTTGGTTAAGGGACTGGGACATTTGGACCTAAAGATGACTCCCGACAATAACGGACTCGATGAGGTGGTGGTGTTGGGCTACGGACAGTCCAAACGCATAACCTTGACAGGAGCTGTAAGTGCCATAAACGGAAAGGAACTGCAGAAAGTGCCTGTGAGCAGTGTGCAGAACACGCTTGCTGGTAAGCTGCCCGGATTCTTCTCACAGCAGCGCAGCGGACAGCCGGGTAGGGATGCTTCCGACTTTTTCATACGCGGTGTAAGCTCCCTGAACCCCAATGGCAACAAACCGCTCATTATCGTGGATGACGTGGAGTACAGTTATGACCAGCTGTCACAGATTAATATAAACGAGATAGAGAGCATCTCTATCCTTAAAGATGCGTCTACCACCGCCATATATGGTATAAAAGGAGCCAATGGTGTGCTTGTGGTGAAGACACGTCGTGGCATTGACGGACGCCCAAGGATAAATGTGCGTATGGAAGGAGGTATGCAGACGCCAGTGCGCACCCCGAAGTTCCTCAATTCATTCGAGACAGCTTCGTTTGTGAACGAGGCATATACAAATGATGGATTGCAGCCGCTCTTCAGTGAGTCTGACCTCAATCACTTCCGCACAGGTGATGACCCATATGGGCATCCTGATGTAAACTGGTACAAAGAGATATTCAAAAAGATGGCATGGCAGAGAAATGCCAACCTCGACATAAGTGGAGGATCAGAGCGGCTGAAATATTTCGTGTCGCTGGGACAGTTCTCCCAAAACGGTCTGATGCGCGACTTCTCTACAGGCACCGATGGCATAAACACCAACTACAACTATCGTCGCTTCAACTTTCGCACCAATCTTGATTTCAAGGTAACGGACAACCTCTCCATGCGTCTTGACGTGACATCGAGGTTCATGAACATAAATGAGCCTCACGGCATGAACACCACGGGAGAGATATATAACTTCGAGAAGATGCATCCCTACTCTGCACCGGTGATAAACCCCAACGGCACGTATGCCTACATATTCGACACTTCTGACCATAAGCCCACCCTCAACGCTCGTCTGGCAAACGAGGGTTACAACCGCACACGCCGTAACGACAACAACCTTCTATATCAGGTAAACTGGAAGATGGATTTCATAACCGAGGGACTGTCTTCGTCGGCTCGTCTGGCATATTCTACCATAGATGAGACGTACCGTAGCGTGTTCCGCGGACAGTATCCCACCTACCATTACGACTCTGCCAGCGACTCTTACACCATCAATCCCGACGGGCACTATTCTTCTGGCACGTGGGCGGTGGGCGGTGGCACCAACACTGCAAAGAAGAGCCTGAACCTCCTTGCAAGCATAAACTATGCAAGGGTGTTCAATAAGGTACATGACGTGAATGCCATGCTGCTATACAATAGGCAGAGCGACACCAATGAGAAGGATGACCCCAAGGTGCCTACCAAATTCACGGGTGTTACGGCAAAGCTCAGCTACAAGTACGCCAGTAAATACCTCATCGACTTCAACGCCGCCTACAACGGCTCCGACCGTTTCAGTGCAGACAACCGATACGGTTTCTTCCCTGCTGTGGGTGTGGGCTATGTGATGTCTGAGGAGAAGTGGTTCCGGAATATAGTCGGCAAAGCCGTGGAGCATTTCAAGATACGTGCATCCTATGGTATAGTAGGCTCTGATGTGGCTCCTGGCGACCGTTACCTCTACAAAAATGTGTATAAGACTGGTGACAGCTATTCTTTCGGGGAGAACAACAACCAGGGATCGCAGGGTTACAGGGAAGGTGATCTGGCTAACGACCATGTTACATGGGAGAAGGCAAAGAAGTTTGATATAGGTATAGACCTCAACCTTTTCAATCGCATCTCCATCACTGTCGATTATTTCCACGACAATCGCTATGACCAACTTGTTTATCGCAATGATATCCCACTTATAATAGGCGCAGGGTCGGCTCCACTCAACGTTGCCAAGACCGAGAACTGGGGATTCGACGGTCAGGTTGGATTCCGTGACCAGTGGGGGGACTTCGGATTTAACTCAAACTTTGTGTTCTCATTTGCCAAGAACAAGGTGTTGTACAAAGCCGAGGCTCAGCAGCGTTATCCATGGCTTGCGTCCACAGGACGTTCCATAGGGCAGGAGTTCGGATACAAATGGATAGGTTATTATACGCCAGAGGACATAAATCTCATAAAGAGCGGTGCCGAGAATGCGCCTGCCGTGCCCAACACCGACGTGCCTGTACAGGCAGGAGATCTGAAATACAAGGACATGAACCATGACGGTGTGATAAACGACTACGATAAGGGAGCCATAGGTAAGCCCAATTTGCCAAATACCACGCTGGGCTGGACCATAGGCGCTACATGGAAGGGATTTTCGCTGAGCGTGCTCTTTCAAGGTTCGTTCAACTACAGCTTCTCTATTAAAGGAACAGGTATCGAACCTTTCAAGAGTCAGTTCCAGCCTCTGCACGAGAAACGCTGGACATTGGAGCGTTGGCAGAATGGGGAGGACATTGAGTTCCCGCGCCTTACCAGCAATCCTTCTACCGTAAACTCGGCTAAGGCTTATATGTCCGACTTCTGGCTCATCGATGCATGGTACATACGCCTTAAGACCGTCGACCTGTCTTATGACTTCCCTCGCAAGTGGATTCCTAAGTTCATGAGCGGGCTTCGGCTGTACGCCAATTGCTACAATCTCTTTACGTGGACAAGCTACAAGAAGTATCAGCAGGACCCGGAGATACAGACTAATTCTGCTGGCGACGCCTACATGAATCAAAGGGTTGTCAACTTTGGTGTCAATATAAGCTTTTAGTGAAATGCTTGTGATAGGTCTCTTTTGAAAAATATTGTAAGTAACAGTATCTTTTCATGCGTGACTTATAATCAAACCGGAATGGGTCGTCAGACTTCATCCGTGTTTCGTACTGCTGCAGTCAGTTTGGTTTCTGCTTTATCGAAGATGTTTGGGCTACATCGGGATAAGTGGAAACCAAACTGACTGCATCAGTGCGTAAGATGGATGAAGAAGTAGACAATCAATCACAATGACGGCGCAAGCCCTGTAGAGACGCAAAATCTTGCGTCTCCCGAGAAATCCATTGCAATATACGCATGCGGTGAATACGCTGGAAACAAATGCTTTCCTTGCTTGTAGAGACGCAAAATCTTGCGTCTCCCGTCCACGCCATAGCAATCCTGCAATCAATTATATGCTGAAGAATAAATGCTTTTCCCCTCGTGAGACGCAATATTTTGCGTCTCTACTTTTGTTGAATGCGTATAATATCCTTGATTTTTCCTAATATACTTAATGGCGTCCGCCCAGTAGAGACGCAAAATCTTGCGTCTCCCGATTAATCCATTGCAATATGCGGATGCGATGAATACGCTGAGAAAAATGCCTTTCCTCCTTGTGAGACGCAAGATTTTGCGTCTCTACTTTTTCCATCTGCGCATAACAATATAATGTATTCCAAAAAACAAACATGCTTGCATCTGTATGCATTAAGTATGTGCATAATTATTCATTCCCGTCCATCCTCAACTCCGCGAGAGCGTCCTACAGCCGACGGCAGAGGCTCACGGACGCAAATGCGCTGTTTATGTGCGTTTCGTGTATTTGCCTGACAGCCAGTGATATACGTTCATACGTGGGACGGACAAGATTTTTCCTTCGTGCCGGAAAGGCTTTTCGGGAATGCGGAACGGGCTTTTTGAGGTGACGGGAGGATGTGTTCCGGCATGCGGGAACGGTGTTTTGGAAAGCCGGAAAGGGATTTTCCGCACAACATAAGCGGCTGACGCATCGGCGGAACGAGTCCGCATGCGCTTTTTATACGGTTTTAGTGCCTTTGCAATTTCTTTTTTGCGAATTTATTTTGTAAAGATTTTTTACTGCCGTAACTGTATATTCATGCATCCCGTTATGCACCACGCACATTCCTTCCCCTCATTACCCTCTCAACGGCGCATGCCCAGTAGAGACGCAAGATTTTGCGTCTCCCGATCAATCCATTGCAATGTAAGCATGCGATGAATACGCTGAGAACAAATGCCTTTCCTCCTTGTGAGACGCAAAATTTTGCGTCTCTACTTTTGTTGGCAGAGGATGTTATGCTTGAGCTTACGCTTTCTGCAGATGCAGCCCGCCGTATCTTCAATGAAATCCGGAGCCTGTCTGACAGGCATAAGTATGAGATATGGATAAGATATAATGACAGTTTTGGGACAGGATGACTGATGTCTGTATGAAATACGGATGAAGTATATTGACCTGTTCGGGTTTAAAAAAAGTGCGGGATGCCGCATCCGGAGCGGCATCCCGCACATACGGGTGATATGGATACCTGTGTGTGAGACGGTTATCTCACTGCAATCTTCGAGGCTTTACCGTCTTTCACTCTTACGTATATGCCCGGAGTGAGATTCCTGCCGCTCACACGCACACCGTTGATGTTGTAGTATGTTGCGGTGGACCCGTCGCCCTTGATGCTGTCGATGCCCGTGCTTACCGACACGGTCACACTGTTGCTTGCCGGAGCCGGACCGTAGTTGTATACCGGCACGACGGTGTATGTGAACTCCTGTCCTCCTTCTGCGGAGCTGTCTGTCTGGGGACGGTCTGTGTAGGTTGTCTCCTTCAGCGGCTCGTCTGTCAGCTGTACGTCGTTGCGGAACACGTGATAGCCAATGAGCGAAATGTCTTGCGGCACGTCGGGAGCCGCCTCGTATGTCACGTCGTCAACCAGCAGCGCGAGCGTGTCGTACGTCTTGTGGAGTATGGCGAAGTATTTCGCGCCCTCCGGCAGAGCCACCTTATATTCTGTCCACACCTCAGGTATGATGCCGTCGGCAGGATAGTTCTCCACTGCCACCGTATGCGTGAAGTCCTCGGGAGCGTTGCCTGTTGTGGAATAAGCCACCTCAAACGACTCGCCCCACGTTATCATGCAGCTCTTCGCCCAGAACGACACGGTCTGCGCGTTGCCCGAAAGCTCCGGCGAGATGAGCCGGTTGTCGTTGTTGTTTGCCTGACAGCTTGGAGCCATCATGAATGTCTCGCCACTGTGAGGCTCAGCGTCCTTCCAATACATTTCGGGAACCTGAGCCACGGTGCGGTTGAAGAGCTGGAATGCCATGGGCTGTGTCTGGTACGGGTTGTATGTCTCGCGGAATATGTTGTATGTCGCCTGCCCGTCGCCGTCGTACACTGTCCACTTGCCTGCTCCCGTTATTGACATAGGTGTATAGTCGGGGTTCTCGAAGTCTTCGTTTACCGTCTTCGCACCGGTGATGCCGTCGAGTGACGGAGCCGACCATGAGAGGCTCACCTCCGTGCCCGTATCCGACAGGGTGTATGCAAGGTCGGTCACTGTGGGATAGTCGTTCAGCTTCACGCCTACAGTCTTCTCCGCCGTGTTGTTTTCAGCGCATCCGTCACCTTCGAGCACTGCCGTCGCAGCCACGAGGAGTGTCTCCCGGGCGTTCAGCGGCACGTCATACCCGAACGACACGTCGGCGAACGAGTTCTGTCTCATCTCCGGCAGCGGCGCCGTTCCGGCTTTCCTGCCGTTTACGGTCCACTCTATGTGCCCTTCGGTGATGTCGCTTCCTATGTTCTCCACGCGCGCCTTCATCTCAATCTTGTCGCCCGGCTTCACGTTGTCGGGAACGTCCACAGCCACGAGCCGCAGGTCTTTGTCCACGACGTCGCGTATGCGTATGTTGTCGAGCGGCACGCTCCATGTTGTCCCGTCGGTGTTGTGTATTGCCCGCAGCCTCAGTTCTATCTGTATGGCTTTGGCGTCCTTATATGCGTTTAGCGGCACCGTGGCGAGCGTCCATCCCTCTTTTGTAGGCGTCTTCTGCAGGTCTATGGTCCTCACAGCCTCGAAAGGAGCGTCGTCTGCGGACACAAGCACGTCCAGCGCGCTGCCCTGTCCCTGATACCAGAACTCCAGGGCGGGGTTCGCCGCAGCCGATATGTCGATGCGTGCGGAAATCATTCCGTACATCACATCCTTCTCGTAAGGCAGCCAGTAGAAGAAACCGTTGTCACCGTCCTGCGATGTGAGCGGTACGGGAGCCTCCGGGTCGTCCGGGTCGATGATGGAAGGGAAGTAGCTGTCGTCTATCGTTCCTGCCATCTGGTTTTCGTTGTCAGACTGCGGGTCGATGAGCCATATGTTCTTGAAGTGTGAGTCTGCGAACGATTCTGTGTAAGGCAGCTTGTCCGGCTCGCCTATTGTCACGATGGCGGAGTTGGTGTAGTCGGAGTAATTCTCTCCGTAACCGGCTGTCACCTGATAAGCCACGAAGTCCTGTCCCTTGAGGTCCGGATAGTCCATTTTTATTGATGTGTCGCCCGTTGTGGCTATTGCCGGGTCGTAGTATGAGCCGAAGGCGTCGAATATGTAGTATGTCACTTCGTCCGGATTGACGTATCCGCCGTTCTTGCCCGTCTCTCCCACGGCGTCCCACGACAGCACGGCAGACTTGAAGTCGGCGCTCACGGTGAGCCTTACGTTCTGCGGTGCGAGCGGAGCGTCCGGTCCGCAGAATATGTTCCTGTGCTCCACCTTCTCTCCGGCTGTCTCTCCTGTGTAAGCCACGGCTGTGATGCAGTTGTTGCTTCCGGCGTTCATCGCCACGTCTTTCACCTCAATGGTCTCTCCGGGCTTCACGTTGTCGTAGGTGAACACGTCCTCGCCCCATCGCGAGGTTATCTCCACCTTGGTTATCTCCGTAAGCTCCTCGCCCGCCTTTGTCTTTGTAGGCGCGGTGTAGGTGAGGTCTGCCTTCAGCTCACCTTTGGGTGCGAGCGTCCATGTGAGTGTGCCCGCTGCCGGAGGGTCTGTGGGTACTGACGGCTCCACGCTGCCGCTCTCCACGCTCAGGTTGAAGAGCTTCACTGTGCCGTTCATCGCTTTCGTCGTGGTGTTGTGCACTCCGATGTAGTAATATCCCTCCTCCGTTATCTTGCAGTTGTACTGATATTTTGTCTGGTCTTTTGTCCCGAACACTGTCGGCGGCACTATTTCCGTAGTCATGCCTTCCACCGTCGGTGCTGTTCCTATATTCACTCCGAGCCTCACGCCCGTCGCTCCGCTGCCCATATATCCGAGGTCGAAGGACACGATGTAGTCGCCTGCTGTCATGTGCACCGGCACCGACACCAGCCAGTCGTCGCTCTCTTCCACGCCTTCATCCTTCGGAGGCATGCACGCGCTGTAGTTGTTCACGGTAGCTATCTTCCAGCTTCGGCTGTCGTTGTTGGCGTCTATGAAGGTGTATTGCTTCACAATGTCTACGACGTCGCTGTTTTTCCCGAGGTCGTGCGAGAACGGAGTCTCTATGGCGTTGGCAGGTTTCTCGCCTGCGTATAGGGGCTTTGCGGCTTTTGTAACAGCCTTGCCGCTCTTGGGAAAGTGGCTCTGCCGGTTAAGTTTTCTCAGATTGTCAGTCTGTGTTCCTATGATTCTTTCATAAGGAGTCTGCGCCCCAACGGTCAGCATAAATCCGATTAGGGCTGTGAATACAAGTAATACTTTTCTCATAAGAAATACATTTGAAGATTTGTTATTAAGGCAAAAATATGCCATATTGTAATAGTTTGTGTGTTTGTCTTGTCAAAATGACAGCACAAATATACAAAAATGTGACATCAATTTATCCTTATACAGGTTAACAAAGGTTAAATCCGCGCGCTTCTACAAGTGCCGCTCCATTTGTGCCGGGGGCGTATGCGGTGTGCGATGGCGTTTTTCCGCTGTAATGAATGTTGTTTCTTAAAGATTGTATATATAAATAATGTGGAGGCTGTTCCGTGTGTTCCGTACCGATATGCCGCACGGTCAGCTGCTCGTGCGGCACTCTTCGGTGGTCATGCCCGTTGTCCTGCTGAAGAAGAGACGGAAGCAGCGGACTGATCCGAAGTTGAGGACGGAGGCAATCTCACCGTCGGTCTTGTGTGAGTGCATGAGCATGTCGCGCGCCATGTCGAGGCGTATCATCTCGGTGTATCTGCCGACGCTCAGTCCGGTCTCTTTCCTTATGATGTCTTTCAGATAGGCTTCTGACGTGCCGGTGCGTGCCGCTATGTAGTCAGCCTGCGGCATGTCGCCGTGCCTGTCGGCTTCCTTCGTGAAGAAGTCGTGTATGACGTGCCTTGCCTGTCTGACGGTTTTCCTGTTGCTGTCGGCACGCATGATGAACTGTCTGTTGTAGAACCTTCCGCAGTAGTCGAGCATCATGCCGATGCGCCTGCCTATTATCTTGCAGCTGTAGTCGTCGATGCATGTTTCCAGCTCTGCCGTGATGTCGTGGAACAGTCTGTCAAGCGTGCGCTCCTCACACTCCGACACGTGCAGAGCCTCGTCTGTCCTGTATCCGAAGAAAGTGTATCCTTCCATGTCGCTTTCCATGCCGCTGCCTGCCGCCAGCTCTTTGGCGAACGCCACGATGCAGGCTTCCTCGGCGTAGGTGGCGGTGTTGAGGCTTATGCGCTCGCCCGGACGGAAAAACAGCAGTGAGGCATGCGAGAAGTCACATCCCTTGTGTCCGTAGCACGGCAAGGTGCCGCGGCGCCGGTTTTTTATCTTCAGGATTGTGTAAAGTGATGTCACCGCTCCGTCTATCCTCCTCAGACTGTCGGGTGTGAGCACGGCGGTGCCGGCGAGCGGATGCTGCATCCTCACGCCCGGCAGACAGCCGCGCTGCCTGCCGCACATATGTTCAGAGTCGGGGCTCTTAGTGTACATCCGGTCGGAATGTGTGTTGTGTGTCAGACGGTTGTTTTTCTGTATTCGCTCGGTGTCAGTCCGGTGGCTTTCTTGAATATGCGGTTGAAGTGCTGCGGATACTGGAATCCCAGTTCCATGGAAATCTGGTTCACCGTCTTCTCCGTTCCCAGTATCAGCTCCTTTGCGTGGCCTATGAGTCTCGACTTTATGTATTCCTGCGCCGTTATGCCCGTCTCTTTCTTTATCATGTCACCGAAGTAGTTTGGCGAGAGGAACACCTTGTCGGCGAAGTATTTCACTGTCGGCAGACCGTCTGTCACGGTGCGCTGCTCGCGGAAGTAGTCGTCGAGGAGGTTCTCGAACTTCACTATCACGCTCTTGTTGCTCTGCGAGCGCGTGATGAACTGCCTTTCGTAGAACCGCATGCAGTAGTCGAGCAGCAGTTCGATGTTGCGCGAGATGAGCCTGCGGCTGTGCTTGTCAGCCGGACGGCTTATTTCCATCTTTATTTTTTCAAGACAGTCGGTGTAGATGCCTTTCTCTTCGTCAGACAGGTGCAACGCTTCGTTGGACGAATAAGAGAAAAAGGAGTAACGCCTTATGTTCTGTCCGAGCGACGTGCCCTTTATGAGGTCGGGGTGGAAGAGCAGTCCGAGCGCGTCGAGCTTCATTCCTTCGGCGAACGTTGTCTCCACCACCTGCCCCGGAGCGAAGCTTGTCACCGTCCCCTCCTGGTAGTCGTAGGTCTGTCGTCCGTAGAGGATGTCCCCGCACATGAGGTTTTTCAGAAACAGGGCATACAGCCCGTAGTTGAATACGGTGCGCCCCATGGGTTGCGTCTTTGCCTCCGCAAGGCTCACTACGCTTACGAGCGGATGCAGCGTCTCCACTCCGAACAGTGCGTTGTATTTCTCCACGCTGTCTATCTTTATGATGTCTTTCATAATGGCGAATGGTTTTGTGTTCAGACAGTTGTATACGTTCACAAATTTAATAATAATATCGTTTACGTGTGACATCTGTCGTGTAAAAACCGTAAATAAGTTTATAAGCAGCGTAAAATGTGTACTTACAGAGCGGTGTCATGCGCTTCCGGCTAAAGTAGAGACGCAAAATTTTGCGTCTCCCGAGGAAGGAATGCATATGTCCTCAGCGTATTATGGCATGCGCATATTGGTATGGGTAGGACGGGAGACGCAAGATTTTGCGTCTCTACTTGGTTTAATCACATTTTATAATGGTGGCGTCAGCCTGTAGAGACGCAAAATCTTGCGTCTCCCGAGGAAGGAATGCATATGTCCTCAGCGTATTTATAGCATGCGTATATTGGTATGGGCTGCTCGGGAGACGCAAGATTTTGCGTCTCTACTTGGCTGAATGCATATATGGCAAAAGCGTCACTTCATGCCTTTGGCGAATGCTTGCGGCACGGCGGCAGCGCGTCGTGGCAGGCAGAGTACGCCGCTCCTCAGTATGTGCCCTTGCCTTTGCAAAGGTCGCAGGTGACGTGATAGTGTGTAAGGCGCACCTCTTTGTTGCACGTGTCACACCATTTTGTCTTTCCTGTCACGGCAGAACTTGTGTAATACTCCTTAATCTTCTTGCCCGTTCCGCCGCACAGCCTGCATACGTTGGAGCCGGACGTACTGCTGCCTGAGATGCCTGAAGAGCCGCTGCCTGAACCTACGGAGGAGCCGCCCGACGTTCCGCCCGCTGTGTTGAGCGGCACGTATCCCCAGCCGTTGCATGCTCCGCACTGGAGCGTGCCGTGACAGTTGGTGCACTGTATGGTCAGCGGCTTGCCTGTAACCTCGGATGTGAACGTAAGCGTTCCGTTCCCGCACGGACACTTCTTCGTGCCCTTGCATATGACGCACACCATGGAGTTTGGCGGTATGTTGTCTGTTGTGCGCACACTGGTGTTCGTCTGCTGGCTGTTCTGTCTTTGCTGTTGCAGAACCTGTTCGGCGGCAGACGACAGTCCTTTGGCTACTCCGTCGAGAAGGCTTTCGAGGAAACTTTGCGCCTTTGCCGGACTCCCCCATATCAGTGCGGCGGCGAATAAAACGTATTTTATTTTTGTAAGCATGGTTTTATATGTTTTGCTTTATACTTTAGCGGTTGTTATATCCTGTGCGTGTATCGTGTCCGTCCCATCCTGTTCCTGCCGCCGTCATGCGTCGCGGTGGCTGACGGCGGCAGGCAGGGAGGTCATTTTTCCGCATGCGTCCTGAACATACGTCTTGCGTGAGTCCTCTTGGCGGCGGAGCCTTGCTGCTGCATCTGGCTGACGGTGTCAGAATAGTAGAATGAATATTGCAGGCTGCCGTTCTCGTAATACGCGCTCACTCTGCCCTTGCTGTCCTTGTCCGTGCTGCATGTGACGCTGTTGGGCTGCGAGTCCTTGCTGTATTTCACGGAGTAGGCTGAAATCATATCCTCAGACGGCTTTCCCATAAGTCCGGCGTATAACATATATTCTGGCACGCTGTCGTCCATGAAGTGGACGTATATGCCGTTGTTCTTCACGCCGTCATATTCAAAATTGTACTCCTCATATCCGTTGTACTCATACGTCTCGCCCTCTTCCGTCTCCTTCTCGGTATAGGTCATCACCGTTTTTATAAGATTGCCGTCCTGCCATGTGTTGGTGTAGACAGCCTCGTAGGAATATTCCGGGCTTGACGACTCAGACACCATTTTTATGAGCCTGTTGCCGCTGTCGTAAGTGCACGTGAAGTTTCCCGATGCCCTGTATGTCTCTCCGTAGCCCGATTCCTCAATGGTAAGCGTGGCGGAGGTCACTGCTCCGGCTGCGTTCTGCCTTATGTTGCTGATTGTCTGTTTATACGATTCGCCGTCGCTCTCGTTTGCAGAGCCTTTTATCACAAGAGGATTTCCGCCGATGGTGAAGTTGATGCCGTCGGTCAAGGATACGCCGGATGTCAATGCTCCGTCGGTGTAGTTGAATCTTGCCACGTCGCCCCACGGACTTGTGATTGCCACCACCGGGTCGGTTATTCCCATGTCGCCTGTCGACGGCAGGTTGCCGCTTCCGCCAGAGCTTCCTCCGTCTCCGTCGTCGTCACCGCACGATGTGAGGCACGCGCAGCACGCCATTGTCATGAAAACGAACGATGCGGAATGCAGCAGGGAGCTCATTCCGGATAGAATACTTTTACTTTTCATACTTGCTTGTTTTGTTTGATGTTATGATATGTTATGTCTGTCATCAGCACGGAATGTGGATAAAGTCCGATGATATATCCGCGTCCGATTTCTGTTCAAAGTTAGTTATATATGTAATAATGTGCAAACGGTGTTTTCCGGTGTACGCGCACAATGTGCGTTATGCCTGTCTCTGTGGTGTGAAATGGATGTTATCCGGTCGATTTTTTTTATATGCCGGAATGCTCCGTAACGCAGTTCCTGTCATGGCGGATGCTGCGAAAGACAGGAGGGTAGGGTGGTTTCTTTCATCGTTTTGTCCGTAAACGGCTGCCGCTGTTTTGTCCTGTCAGTCTTTTTATATAATTTTGTTGCAGACGGGGAGTTTCTCTTCTCATGCCTCCTTAACCATTTAAAATTCATACTCATGTCACGACGCACGTCTCCCAAGCAACATGCGGTGGTGATTGATCCCCACCGTGTGACCCCATCCTACATCTACAGCCACGCCTCCCTGGTGCAAGGTTCCGTCGAACTGCTCACCGACCTGCCTTCATGGTATGCCCGCCGCAGTGTCAGGCTGCGTATGTTGCGCTGCGGAGTGTGGGTGGTGCGCAGACTGTGGCGCGGAGCTTTTCATGGTCTAACAGCCGAACAGCTGTTGCTGTCGAGGTGGTTGCGGCACCGGCACACCACGGTTGTGCTAAGCGAGTTCGGCACATCGGCTGCCGACCTGCTGCCGGTCTATCGCCATGCCGGTGTCGCCGTGGTGCCGTTCTTCCACGGCATGGACGCCACGCGGCGCGATGTGATGCGCCGTTACCGCGAGCGTTACGCCCGTCTCTTTGCCTATGCCCGTTGCGTGCTCTGCGCCTCGCCCCACCTTGCAGAGCGTCTCCGGCTCATGGGATGCCGCGTGCCGGTTGTGAGCGTGCCCTGTCTGCCGTCACCGTTCTATTATAAGCTTCGCGCCACGCTTGCCGAACCGATGTTCTTCTTCTGCGGCAGATTCGTGGAGAAGAAGAGTCCCCAAGCCGTGCTTCTTGCCTTTGCGGAGCTTGTGCGGACCCATCCTGAGGCACGGCTGGTGATGGCTGGCGACGGACCGTTGCTCAAATCTGCCCGTCAGCTGGCGGCATTGCTGGGCATAGACGGTGCCGTCAGCTTTCCCGGATGGATAGACAGAAGCGCGCACGGACAGTTTCTGGAGAGAGCCACAGCCTATGTGCAGCATTCCATGACGGCTCCCGACGGCGACTGCGAGGGCACTCCCGTATCGGTGATGGAGGCGATGGCAGCCGGAGTGCCTGTCATCTCGACACGCCATGCCGGCATTCCGTTCGTCGCACGTCACGACGTCACCGCGCTGCTTGTGGACGAGGGCGACTACATGTCAATGGCGCGTGACATGGCTCTGCTGCTCGAACAGCCTCACACCGCGCGCCGCATAGGCGACGAGGCACGGCGTCATATGGCTGGGCAATTGCCGAAGAGCCGTGAGGCGGAACTCATCAACGATGTGTTGAGGGATGCTTCACGAGGTGTTTAGTCCGCATTCAGCCATGACGTTTTTATGATGCTGCGTCATGAAGTTTCCATGTTTCCCACGATGTAATCAGTCGCAAACCAAAGCGGGGACGCAAAATCTTGCGTCTCCCGAGCAAGGTTGCGCAATAAACTGAGGCGATTATGTTCCTGTCATTGCTGAGTTTTTTGCTCGTGAGACGCAAGATTTTGCGTCTCTACTTTTATATTGACTGCGAATAATTGGATATGTTTACTGCTTATTACAATGTTGGCGTCAGCCTGTAGAGACGCAAAATATTGCGTCTCCCGATGGGAAAGCCACACAATGCCAGGCAATATCCTCACCTGAATTCGGTGCCCCTCCTTTCGTCTCCCGAGGGAAAACGCATTCATCCTCACCATATCATTGCGCGCATTTCATTGCCATCGTGTTGCTTGTGGCTATGTTTCTTTGGCATCACAAAACAGTCGGACGAACGCGCGGGACGGATATACGGATATGAAGAAATAGCCGCGCGGCATTGCCGGAAATGAATATTTATGCAATAAGGACAGTAAAAAATCATTACATTTTTTACTTTCAAAAGAGAAAACAAAAACCATTCCGAGCAGTCCGTCACACCGTCAAATCATGCACCTCCATACCCTCCGCACCGCCATAAAACCCACTCCGGCGGACATTCCTCACATAACCGTCATGCCTGTACCACCCTCCCGCACCACAGAAAAGCACTTTCCGCACCATAAAAAAGCCCTTTTCACACCACAGGAAAGCCCGTATCGCGACACCGAAAAGGCTCTTCCGCAACCCGGCAGACACCTCCTTGCAGCGCAACAACACACATTCCTTTGACTGTCAGCACCTTACCCAAACCGCGCAAAACCCGCGTATTCGCGTCCGTGAGCCTATGCCGTCGGCTGTAGGAAGCTCTCGCGGAGTTGAGGATGGACGGGAATGAATAATTATGCATATACTTAATGCATACAGATGCAAGCATGTTTGTTTTTGGGAATACATTATATTGTTATGCGCAGATGAAAAAAGTAGAGACGCAAAATCTTGCGTCTCACAAGCAAGAATGCGCAATAATCTGAGGCGATTATGTGCCTGTCATTACTGCGGTTTTTGCCCGGGAGACGCAAGGAATGCATTTATCACCAGCATATCATTGTACGCGCTTTATTGCCATGGATTGCTCGTGAGACGCAAGATTTTGCGTCTCTACTGGGCTTGCGCCGTCATTATAAGTGTTGGAAACGGCAGGACGTTGTATGTGGGTAACCAAAGTAGAGACGCAAAATTTTGCGTCTCACAAGCAAGGATGCGCAATAAACAGATGCGAAACATGTCTGTCAATGCTGCGATTTTTGCTCGTGAGACGCAAGGATGGGCTATAAACAAATGCGATTATATTCCTGGCATTGCCGTGTTTTTTGCTCGTGAGACGCAAGATTTTGCGTCTCTACAAGGCTGACGCCGTCACATTTTATAAAAAACAGGCTGCGTTTGGCAATTTGAGAGCAAGCTCCCATTGCACTCACTGGCACTGTTTTGCACTAAAACTCGCAATCTTATTGTTATGGCTTTGTGCCGAAGTTTATATTGAATACGTATAAGTTACTGTGTTGATATACTACATTACCCAAATCGTACATGTATTGTTGATTGTCGGCCTTGTCGTCAGACCTGAACAGATAGCTTATAGTTAACCCATTGGGATCTAATATACCTACTGTTGTCTTCTTCTTTCCGGCGGCTCTCTGGCTCATCAGGTAGTAAGAAGTAAGTTGTTTGTTCGCAGTGCTTTCATTGAAGTCGTAGTTCCATATATCTGCTGACTCATCATATATCATATTTTCAGACTGATATTCTTCGTGTTGGTCATAACTTGCCATAAAGCGGTCGTACAGGTTATATTGGGGACTTGCCGATTTAGCGAGATCATACTTGCTCTGCGGGGTATTGATGTATACCTTCCAAAACTCACGGCCTTTTTCGTTCAGAGGTGCCGGTGCGTCAGACACGTCAAGGTCTATGTTCAGCACATAGAGAAGCGGTTCCATGTCTATGGTGAATGAGTATTGGCTCTGCGGCTGCACCATCATGTTGGTGCTCATACCGAAGAACGGTATCGGTTTTCCGTCCAACGGCACCAGTACCTGTCCGTTTTTGATTGCCACCTCAGCCTTCACATTACTGCTGTTGTCGGTTTTCGGAGTGACAGTCATTTCGTCCGGCAGGTCTGTAACGGCTACGAGGTTCAGCTGGCTCCTTGGTGCTCCCGACGGCCATTCATACTTCCATGTCGCCTTGTTGCCTTGCAGGGCGAGTGTCTCCTCTTTGTAGGGAGGGTTGTAGTCTTGGTCTGTCAGAGTTGCCGACCACAGTTTGAACTGTGAGGGTTCGGGTGTAATGACGCTTGCGCGTCTCGGTGCCGGTCTCGGTGTGAGCGTAACGTAGAGCTTCGGACCGTCAGGGTGGTTCTTGCACGGCACCTCCACAATGAGCGGTTTTGCCGCTGCCACCGCTGCCTGAAGCTTGGATGGGCGGTTAAGAGTGATTGTTGCCATGCCGGTTTTAGGTTCCGGCTTTATGTCAGAATCGCTGCTGCAGCTGCTCCATATGAAGGATATGCATGCCAGCGCGGGAATGAGTGTGTGTCGTAGTTTCATGTCTGATTCTGTTATGTTCTGTTAATGTGTTGTCTTTAATGATGCCGTGTGTTTACTAAGAAGTATAAACAGACCACCCGTCTCCTAATTTGTTGCCAAATCCGTCGCTTTCGCCCCATTCGTTGTCAGGGTCGAACGCATACGTGTCAATGCTTTCCACGTCTCTGTAGTTGAGCGTTATGTCATCGCTTGAAGGCGATGCCGCCATGAGTTCAAAGCCGTCCATGGGAATCATTTTTATTTCCGGACGTACGTAAAGAGTTTTCTTTGTTTTTTCTTTCATAACAATTTACAATATACAGTAATAATCTTATACACGTGGTTTCTTCGTTAGTGCATTCTCATGCACATACTCGTGCCTGTCCGCGGTAAAGATATGAATTTTAAATCGGTAAAGTTTGTTAATGTATGTTTTTTAATATGATATTAAGATTATATAACTTTGCGGGTTTAACCGATGTTATATATAGTTGAAAATCATGGGTTTCAACTCATTCATGGTGTCTCCGGCGTATCGTTAAAGAGATTGGAAAATATGATTAAATCCTACCGTCGTGAACATAAATTTTATATATTTGCATCATTATGCCCAAATGCAGGGATTGTGATAAAAACCGGTATATTATATGAAAGGTGTGTTTGTTCTCATGGCGTGTCTGCTTGCGGTGTTCTTGCCGCAACAGGACTGTGATGCCGCATGCATAGGAGACGGCGGCGGCAAGAAGGTGCTTGTGGCGTATTTCTCTGTGAGCGGCAACACAAGGGCTGTTGCCGAACACATTGCCAGCGTCACTGACGGTGACGTGTGGAGCATCGAGCCCGTACTGCCTTACAGCCGGAGCGTCGCGCGAGGAGGTGGCTGAGTGGGTGAGGACAGTGCTCTCAGACTGACCGGAGGGGCTGTGCGGCGAGCCGGAATAAAACCCGCTATTCCGTTGCAGGATACCATCTTTCTTATATAAAATATGAAAGAATTATGAAAAAGGAATCTTTTGACATCATACACATCCGTCCGTCGGCTGCCATGTACGGCTGTCTTTTCATCCTGGCACTTGTCTTTTCTGCGTCAGGATGCTCCGGGCGGAAGGGATATGTCATAGGAGTGTCGCAGTGCAGCGAGGACATATGGCGTGACAAGCTTAACGAAGAGCTGCGCATGGGCACTTATCTCTTCAACAATGTAGAGCTGCGCATCACTTCCGCCAACGACGACGACCGGAGGCAGATAGCCCAGATAGACAGTCTGGCGGATAGCGGGATAGACCTGCTCGTGGTGTCGCCGAACCAGATTCACACCGTGTCTGAGGCGATAGACCGAGCCTACGACAGGGGAATACCGGTGATATATTTCGACCGTAAGACCAATTCCACAAAATACACCGCATTCATCGGAGCCGACAACTATTCCATAGGAACCACCATGGGACATTATATCGCCACCAAGCTTGGCGGCAGGGGGCGCGTGGTGGAGATAACCGGACTGAAGGACTCGTCGCCTGCCATCGACCGCCACCGCGGTTTCACCGACGCCCTGAAGGCTTATCCCGGCATCACGCTCGCATGTGTGAGCCACGGCGAATGGACCAGGGCGAGCGGCGGACATGCCATGAGCGACATACTCTCGCACACCTCCGACTTCGACTGTGTGTTCGCGCATAACGACCGTATGGCTGACGGGGCGCGCGAGGTGATGATGCGCTACGGCGCAGGACATGATGTCACATTTGTAGGAGTGGACGCCCTGCCAACACCGGACGGCGGCATGAACCGCGTGAAGGACGGCACATTGGCTGCCTCATACCTTTATCCCACGCGCGGAGACCTTGTGATGCAGCTCGCCATGAACATCCTTCAGGGAAAGCCATACAGCAAGGACAACTATCTGAAGAGTGCCATCGTCACGCCTGACAATGCTGACGCCATGCTCATGCAGGCAGAAGAGATGGCGCAGCAGAGCGAGAGGCTTGAGGTGATGCACGGCAAGGTGGACCGCTATCTGGCGCAGTACAACCATCAGAAGCTCTTCATGCTGCTCTCGTCCATCATCATCGCCCTGCTCATAACGTTCTTCACATACATCTACCGCACCATAATAATGAAACGGCGCCTTGCCGAGGAGACGGCGAACGCCAAACTGCAGTTCTTCACAAACGTGAGCCACGAATTCCGTACTCCGCTCACACTCATAGCCGACCCGGTGGACCGGCTTCTGGCTGACGCCGGGACAAGCGGTGAGCAACGCCGTCTGCTGATGCTCGTCCGCAGGAATGTGAGCGTGATGTTGCGTCTGGTGGGGGAGATTCTCGACTTGCGCAAGGTGCAGAACGGAAAGATGGGCATCGAGGTTTCGTGCTTCGACCTTGCCGCCGCACTGCGTGACTGGGCGGGAAACTTCGAGTCTATGGCAAGCGGCAAGCGCATAACGTTGGACGTCACGGCTCCGGAGACACTCGTGGCATGCACCGACCGCAACAAGATAGAGCGCATATGCTACAATCTCATGTCAAATGCCTTGAAGTATACACCTGAGGGTGGACGCATAGACGTGAGCCTGAAAGGAGGAGACGACGGCTCGTTCACACTGGCGGTGGCTGACAGCGGAATAGGCATACCTGCCGCCATGCTGCCCCATGTGTTCGACAGGTTCTATCAGGTGAGGCAAGATTCGGGAGGAACGGGCATCGGACTCGCTCTTGTCCATTCGTTCGCCGGTCTGCTCGGTGGCAGCGTCAGGGTGAGCAGCGAGGAGGGGAAGGGGGCTGAGTTTGTCGTGACCCTTCCTGCGGCGGAACTTCCTGCCGGGGAGGACTCTGCACAGAAAGAAGAGGCGCACGACATGATTGCGGAGGAATATGCCGTCGCCGACAGCACTGACACCTCCGCAGCATCCGGAAGCCCTGCCGACATCATGACAAGTCCTGAGGATATAGGAGAGCGCGAGGACGTGCTTGTGGTCGACGACAACGGTGACATGAGAAAATACATAGGCTCGCTTCTGGCTGACAGATACAACGTGAGCTATGCCTCCAACGGGCTTGAGGGACTCGACAAGGCTGTCGCCGGAGTGCCGGGAATAATCGTGTGCGACGTCATGATGCCGGAGATGGACGGGCTGGAGATGTGCCGCCGCATAAAGACCACGACGGCGACGAGCCACATACCCGTCATACTGCTCACGGCAAACGCCATGGACACGCAGCGCGCCGACGGATATGACTGCGGAGCTGACGCCTATATAGTGAAGCCGTTCAGCGGCAAGGTGCTCACGTCAAGGGTGCGCAACCTCATCGAGAGCCGCCGACGGCTGAAGAGCATATACGCACACGGAGACACCGGCGGCGAGCAGCCGGAGAGCATGGACAGGAAGTTCATGAACGAGTTCAGTGCAAAGGTGAACGAGCATCTTTCCGACCCTGATTTCAATGTGGAGACACTCAGCTCCGAATTGGGGCTGAGCCGCGTGCAGATGTACCGCAAGGTGAAGGCTCTTACCGGCAGCACGCCTGTGGAACTGATACGTATGACAAGACTAAGACGTGCGGACAAACTGCTGAAGAGCGGCGCATACACCGTGTCGGAAGTGTCGTATGAGGTGGGCTTTTCATCACCGTCGTATTTCTCCAAATGCTATAAGGACTACTTCGGACATACGCCCAACGGCAAATGACGCGCCGCACGGCGTGGCGTATGAGAAAAGCAGAGGACGCACCTAAGACAGCGGGCATCCTCTGCTTTCTTCGTATTGGGTGTCATGTTTTTTCTTATTGGGTGTCATGGGCAGACAACCCGTAAACTGTTGGACCGACGACAGCTGTCCGGCACACACTCCTGAGCGGTGCGCCATCAGCCTGCCGGAGTCACGCCTTGCGCGCTATTCTCGACGTAAGTCCTTCAGGAAGTTCCGGCATCGCGCCGTTCTGTGTGCACACATAAGCCGACACGTCCACGGCGAGCCTGTGAGCCTCCGCCACCGGCATGCCGCTGATGAGCGCGGCGCAGAGCGATCCGGTGAACGAGTCGCCCGCTCCCACGGTGTCGGCAACCTCCACCCGGGGTGTCTCGAAGAACGACATCTCCCCATGTGTGAACACATAGCTGCCGTTCACCCCGCAGGTGAGCACGAGCAGGTCGAGGTTGTACTTGCCGAGTAAGAGCCAGCACTTGTTGCTCATGTCGAGTCCCGGATAGCCGAACATCCTGCCTATGATTACCAGCTCCTCATCGTTTATCTTCAGCACGTTGCACATTCTGAGCGACTCCTGTATCACTTCCTTCGTGTAGAAGTTCTGCCTGAGGTTGATGTCGAAGATGCGCATGCAGTCCTTCGGCGTGGCTTTAAGGAAGCGGTGTATGGTGTCGCGCGACACGGTGTTGCGCTGTGCCAGCGACCCGAAGCACACCGCGCGGCATTCGTGTGCCAGACTCTCCATCTCGGGCGTGAACGGAATGTTGTCCCACGCCACGCCTTCCTTTATGTCGTATGCCGGCACTCCCGCCTTGTCGAGCGTCACCTGCACCGTTCCCGTGGGGAAAGGCACCCTCGGCATGAGATGTCTCAGTCCCTTGCTGTCGAGCTCTGCGCATGTCTCGTCGCCCAGACTGTCGTCGCCCAGCGCGCTCACAGCCACCGTGTCCATGCCGAACTGTCCGGCATGATAGGCGAAGTTTGCCGGTGCGCCACCTAATTTTCTGCCGTCGGGAAGGACATCCCACAGAGCCTCCCCGAGTCCTGCTACAATATTTTTCATATGTCTTTCAGTGTTTTATGTTCTTTATGAAAGTAAGAAGATATACCACTCCCACAGCCATCACAGCCACGGCTCCCGTCTGTCCGGCGGCGTCGGCGGCGAATCCCATGAGCAGCGGGAACACCGTACCGCCGAAAAGACCCATTATCATCAGTCCCGACACCTCGTTCTGACGGTCGGGTACGGAGAGCAGAGCCTGCGAATAGACAAGCGAGAATACGTTGGAGTTGCCGTAGCCCACGAGAGCTATCGCCGTGTAGAGCACCGCCTCAGACGTGCCGAAGGCAAGTCCAGCCATGCTGAGAGCCATCATCAGGATGCTCACTGTGAAGAAAGCGCGGTGGTTCATCACACGCAGAATGAACGAACCCGTGAGACATCCCACCGTACGGAAGATGAAGTAGAGGCTCGTGGCGAACGCCGCCTCGTTGAGAGTCATGCCAAGTCGCTCCATGAGAATCTTGGGCGCGGTGGTGTTGCTTCCCACGTCAATGCCCACATGACACATTATTCCTACAAACGACAGCAGCACCACCGGTTTGCCGAGCAGTCGCAGGCAGTCGGTGAAACCCGACGCGCTGTCTCTCTGTCCGCCCTCGTCTATCGGTGTCGCCCACAGCAGCAGTGTCGCCGCAATGCCCACCACAAGATATATGGCGAACAGAACCTTCCATCCGAATCCGAACGAAGGCATTGCCGCTGTCGCTCCCCACATGGCGAGATAAGGCGCGAGGAACGACGCGATGGCTTTGATGAACTGTCCGAAGGTGAGCGTGCTGGCGAGATGCTTGCCGCTGATGATGGAAGAGATGAGCGGATTGAGCGACGTCTGCATGAGCGCGTTGCCGATGCCGAGCAGCGAGAATGCCACGAGCATCACGGCGAAACTCTCGTCTATGAGAGGCATAATCAGCGACGCGAGCGTCACCAGAAGCGACAGCAGCACGGTGTTCTTGCGTCCTATGCGGTTCATGAGCATGCCCGTGGGCACGCTGAAGATGAGAAACCAGAAGAACACGAGCGACGGCAGAATGTTTGCCGTTGAGTCGTTGAGCGCAAGGTCTTCCTTGACATAATTGGAGGCGATGCCCACCAGGTCGACAAATCCCATCGCGAAGAAGCAGAACATCACGGGGACAATGTAAATCGTCTTGTTTTGTTTCATAATGATTTGCGGTTTTTATTTTTCATTCGTCATTCTGGCTCCGGAGCGTCAGTCGGTCGCCGTAAGCTCGTATACGTGGCTCGCGCCGTCAGCCGCCGAAAGCGCAGGCAAGCCTATCTTCATGAGCCAGTCGCCCGTGTAGGTACGCGCTTCAGCCTCGCGTCCGTCGGGCAGGTTTATCTCCTTGACGCTGTATGCGCGCTCCGGGTCGAGTCCGCGCAGCCTCACGTTCGGAACCGGTTCCTGATAGCGCGGATGCAGGTCGTAAGCGAAGAGCACGGCGCGGCTTCTGTCCTTCGACACGTAGTTTACGGCGGCGTGGTTACCCTCATACGGAGATATGAGCCTGTACATGTCGCCGTCGAGGATGACAGGCTTCAGACGGTTGTAGTTCTCCACACCCTTGCGGCAGAGATTGAGGTCCTGTTCGGACATCTTGCTCACGTCGATGTCGAATCCCAGCTTGCACATGCTCGCCACGTCGAGCCTGAACTTGAGCGACGCCCCGCGGTTCCAGTCGGTCACGTGAGCCGCCATCGCCTTCACGGGGAAGAACTTCGACATGCTCCACTGTATGTATATGCGCTCGAAGGGGTCGGTGTTGTCGCTGCACCAGTATTCGGTGAAATACTTCAGAGCCTCATAGTCGCAGCGCGATCCTCCACCCGAGCAGAGCATCATCGGCACGTCCGGATATTTAGCCTTCAGTCTGCGGAGCACGTTGTACAGTCCCCTCACGTAGTCCACATACAGGTTGCCCTGTCTCTTCTTCAGGTAAGGCGAGCGTATGTTGGTGATGGGGCTGTTGCAGTCCCACTTGAAGTAAGCCACACCGGGGTTGTCGGTGAGTATCTTGTCGGCGACGTCGAACACATAGTCCTGCACCTTCGGATTGGCAAGGTCGAGCACAAGCTGGTTGCGGTAGTAGTAGGTGTCGCGCCCGTTCTGCGTTATCACCCAGTCGGGATGCTCCTCGTAGAGGCGGCTCTTGGGGTTCACCATCTCCGGCTCTATCCATATGCCGAACTTCACTCCCGCCTTCTCAGCGGCAGCCGTCAGCCCCGCGATGCCCTGCGGCAGCTTCACCGGGTTAGGCTCCCAGTCGCCCAGACCTGCCCGGTCGTTGTCGCGCGGATACTTCGATGCGAACCATCCGTCGTCAAGAAGGAACATGTCCACTCCCAGCCGTGCGGCATCCTGCATCACTCCGGCGAGCTTCTCCTGGTTGAAGTCAAACCCTGTGCTCTCCCAGTTGTTGAGGAGCGTCATGCGTGTTCCCTTTCCGTCCTTCAGCTGGTAGAGCCTTGCCCAGTCGTGCAGGTTGCGGCTTGCCTCTCCCGTACCGTTGTCGCTGAGGGTGAAGATGAACTCCGGCGTGACGAACGTCTCACCAGCCTTCAGCCTGTAGTCGGACGCATAAGGGTTTATTCCCGGTATGACGCGCAGTCCGCCCACGTTGTCCACCTCGAACGTACAGCTGAAGTTGCCCGTCCATCCTATCGTTCCGAGCAATGCCCGTCCGGCGTTCTCCTGCGCCGGAGAGCCTATGCCCAGCTCGAAGAACGGCTGCATGAACATCGCCGCGCGCGTTCCCAGCTTGGTGTCGATGGTTTTCTTTCCGAACGTGAGCTGCTGTGTGGCAGGCTGCGCCTCGCGTGCCCATTCGCCGTGATAGTTGGTGAGATAGTATGCCGGCTCGTTGAAGTAGAGCATGGTGCTCGCATATCTCCACAGCGTGATGTCCGACTTCTCCCCGTGCTTTATCTCGCTCCACGCCTTGATGACGTTCTGCCGTGTGTAGGCGGCGTAGTGCAGGGTCACCTCAAGCGGGTATTTCCTGTCGGCAAGACGTATCACCGTCTCCGTGCCTCCGTCGATGGCATGTGTCTGCGAGTCCTTATAATAAAGATAGGTGGTCATGTCTCCGTCGGCATGCGTCACCGCCAGAGCAGGCTCGAAGAAGTCCTCTCCGCCCGAAGCCATGTACGCCTCGTGTCCCCTTTGGCTCACGCTGCCGTCTGTTCCGGTGTACACGCTCCATCCGAACCGTGAGGCGTCGTCGGCGTTGAGCAGTCGGTCGCCGAGATAAACCATATATAGCCGTCCCTTGTCGTTCACCTGGAATATCATGTCGGTGTTGTCGGTGCTTACGCGGATGGTCTTCTGTCCGTCGGCGTCCGCCGGGAGTGCGAGTATCAGCAAGGCTGACACCATAAGTAAGAGTTTTCTCATCAGAATGTGTTTTTATAAGATTGTATTAAATAGATTTACAATAATCATAACGCACGGAGGCGTTATGATATTGTGTCTACAGGCTTATTTTATGCAACTTCACATTTCTGAAAGCCGCCGTTCCGCCTTCGGTATAGAACCGCAGCGAGTCGTAGGGGCTTGTGGGGAACACAAGATTGGTCATGGCAATGCGTCCACCGTCGACGAACAGTTCCACCGAACACTTGTCTACGAATATGTCCACATGATAGGTCTTGCCTTCGCAAAGCTCCAGCGGAGCCCATGTGCCGAGCGCGAAGTCGTTCTTGTAGTTCACGGCGTTCTCGATGCGCATAGGCTTTCTGTTCTCTTCCGCACGCTGCGCGTCGGCTTTCTTCTCTATGTCGTGAGGCTCAGCCTTCAGTCCGAAGTCGGTTAGTCCGCTCTGCGTACGGTCTGTCACGATGCGCCTGTTCCTCATGTCAAGATATATGACGGTCTTTTCTCCCTTTCCGTTGTAAATCTCCAGTCCTGCAACGCCAGCCTTTCCCGGGGTTATGTCAGCCTCTATCTCGAACGCCCCGTCACATCCGTCAGCCACCGCCGCCTTGTCTTCAGAGCCGTCTACCCTCATGTCGGGCACATTCCTTGTGTCTTTCCTCAACGCCCTTATCTCCGGCGCCACGTCGGCAGCCACATAGTATCGTCCGTCCTTGGTGTAGAGCGACAGCTCCCGAGGCAGGGCGTTGGCACCCCTGTACTGCTTTATCGGGGTGACGTTGGCATACTGCCAGTTGCTCATCCACGGCAGTGCGATTACCCTGTCGCCTGTGTTTGAGAAGCACACTGTGGCATAATGGTCCTTGCCGTAGTCGAGCCACTTGGGCGTGTGCGGGTCGTCGAGACATCTGAACTCCTTGCCGTCGAAGTCTCCCACGAAGTATTCTGTCGCGCTGCCACCGAAAAGACAGCCCGGATTGACGTTCATGAGCATGACATACTTCATGTTGTTCATGTCACCGTTGACAGGCAGCCGCACGAAGTCAGGGCACTCATACTGTGACGGCTGCATGCCGTATCCGCGTCCGAATGCGCTGACATACGTCCATTTCTTCAGGTTGTCAGACTTGTAGAAGCGCATTTCCTTGTCTGCCGAGACAATCATATACCATGCTCCGGCAGGCTCATACCAGAACACTTTCGGGTCGCGGAAGTCCTTAAGTCCGTCGAACGGGCGCAGCACGGGGTTTCTCTCATACTTCGTGAACGTGCGTCCGTTGTCGGTGCTGTATGCCATGCACTGTATCTGTCCGTTCCTGTCGCTCGCCGAAGTGTAGAGCGCGATGATGGCACCCTTGCCATATCCGGCTGTGTTATCCTTGTCCACCACAGAGCTTCCAGAGAAGATGTGCCCCATGGTGTCGCGCGCTATGGCAGGCTCCATCTCCCTCCAGTGTGCGAGGTCGGTGCTCACGGCGTGTCCCCAGTGCATGTTCCCCCACTTCGAGCCGTAAGGGTTGTACTGGAAATAGAGATGATACTCGCCGTCCTTGTATACCATACCGTTGGCGTCGTTCATCCATCCGTATGACGGAGTGTGATGGTAAAGCGGGCGGTAGTAGTCGGTGTTCGCCACGCTCCACGTGTCAGACGTCCTCAGCGATCTGAGCGCGAGAGCGTCAGGACTGATGTTCAGAATCCTGACAACGGCTTTGCTGCCGCCTCCCAATGCGAATGGCACGCAGTAGTCTGTCCTGTCCTGTGCGAGGCGCACGTCCATCCAAGTGTCAGCCGGAGAGCCTGTGTCGAGCAACACCCGTGCCTCTCCCTTGTCTTCCTCCACTGGGAGGATGAGATATTTCTTCGGATTGTCTATCACGACAACCGTCGTGTCGCCGCTGCGGCTCACTTTGATGTCCTGCGCAACGGCAGCCTGTGCGGCGAGAGAAACAGCCGCAATGGCAATGGTCTTGATAAAAACGATTCTTTTCATAGATTTGTTCGGATTGTCAGTTATTATATTTTGAACGGTTGTAAAGAAAGGTTGTCCCGCCGCACCGTCAGCCGTCATGCGTGCGGGACAGCCCTTGCGGTCAGAATCTGAGCGATGCAGAGAACTCCACTGTGAACGGGCGCAGGTAGCTTCCGGTCATGAGGTGACCGTCATACTGTTTCGCCTCGTCCTTTGTTATAAGCTCCGCTCCGGCTATGCTTCCCTTCGCTCCGGTCTGGTTGAGGAAATTCACCACGGTGCATCCGAGCGACAGCTTCCTGTTCACCTGCCAGTTCACTCCTCCGAAGGTCTCCCAGTGTCCGTTGAAGTAGTAAGCCTCATTGATGTTGGCGTAGGTCTTGCTGAAGTAGCGGAAGCTTGTCCATATCTTCAGGTCGTCGGTTATCATGTAGCTAGGGTCGAACTCTATGAGCACCTGCGGTATCTCAGCCACGATGTTTCCGGTGGCGTTGATTTTTCCCTCATACCCGTCTGAGAAGGTGACGGACGTCTCATATTTCTTATATGTTGGCTTCTGGTATGTGAAAAGGAAGTGTATGTCGAGTCCCTTCACAGGATGCGCCATCACGTCAGTTGTCCATCCGATGGTCTGTATGTCGTAAGTGAGCGGCGCAGCCATTATCTCCCCGCCGTGCTGGAGGTTGAGCGTGGAGTTGTTGTTGGTCTTTGAGATGTATGAGAAAAGCGAGGTGAGGCTCAGCCAAGAGTTGTTGTAGTATATTCCGGCACGTCCGAGCGGCACGGATATTCTGTCGGTGTTGGGCAGTGTGGCGGGCGAGAAGTTCTCGAAACGCGGATGCTGCACGATGTATGTGAAGTCGCCTGTCAGTCCGAAGTTTCCTGTGAGCCGGTATGTGAGTGCGGCAGTAAGGTCGTAGTTCAGCCAGTCGTAGCTCAGCGGAGTGGGTGTGATTTTTGTCCCGTCAGGTGCTGTCGCGCCTAAGTGATAGTCGGCGAAGCGTCCCACATATTGTCCCCCGGCGTTTCTCACAGCCGCGTTCTCTCCTTTGAGCGACTGCCATTCGAGGCGCGCGCCGTAGTAAACATTGAACTTCGGAGTGATGTCCCAGTCGTGTGTGAGATAAAGCGCGAGCTTGTTCTCGTGTCCCTTGTAATATTCGGATGCGTTCTTGTTGAAGTCGTAGAAATAGTCGCTGCGTCTGGCGGCGTCGTATACCCTCACCGGATAGCCGCCGTCGGCAGGCACGCTCTGGTCGTACATCGTGGTGTTGGACGTATAGTCCACGTTGTAATACCACTCGTTCACACCTATGCGCAGGGTTGATGTGGCGAACTTCTTCGACAGTTCCGAGGTGAGGAGCAGTTCGTCTATGTCGCCCGAGTTGAGGCACGACATGCGCGTCTGCACATATTCTCCGGTATAGGGAGTGAGCTGTCCGCCGATGCCCCGGGTCACATAGTTGTAGCTGTTGCCGTCCTTCACGTTGATGAGCGACATGGGAGTCTGGTATACCAGCGCTCCGTGCGCGTTGTCATAGCGTCCTGCCACTTTCCACGTGAGTCCGTTGTCCCATTTGTAAGTGTTCATCAGCGACACCTCGCTTGAGCGGTTGGCTATGGCGTCATAGAGTGTGGTCTGCTTCAGTTCGCCCGTGCGCATGTCACGATAGGTCATCGTGTTGTCCTTGGGAAGATACGAGGTTGTGCCGAGCCTGAATCCTCCGTATTCCTTCACGCTGCCGTCTCCGGCATAGATGAACGGAGCCGACTGTGTGGCGTAAGTGTATACGGGGTGGCTGTTGGAATAGCGGTACATTGCCGTGAACTCACCCCTGCCCTCGCTGTAGCGTCTGGTGAGAGCCGCCTTGTATATCTGCGTGCGGTCCTGAAAGGGCGTAGACCTTATCTTGAACGTTCCCGGGTCGAAGTCCTGATAAAGGCTTGTGCTGTAATACCATCCCTTTCCGATGGAGCCGTTGAGGTTGAGCGAGAACTCCTGCAAGCCGAAGTGGTTCGACTTGTAGTCGAGTCTGCCGTTGAATCCTTCCTGTCCCAGCTGCGTGAACGAGTTGACGGCATATCCTATGTTTCCGGTAGTGATTGCCGTCTCCGAGATTTTGAGCAGTCCCACATGGCTCAGGCTCGCGTCCGAGCGCCAGTTGGAGTTGATAGAGTGAGGATTGGTGGCGTAGGTGACTGGCAGTCCGTTCTCCAGCACATTAACGTCGGCAGAGGGCAGTCCTATCTGTATCTCCCTCGGTCCGTTTGCGCTTGAGGCGTTGAGCATCACATTGCGGTTGCCTTCCTCCTTTCCGGAGCCTTCATCGCCTGTAGCTGTCTGTTGCGCGTGTACATAAGAGCATGCGAGCAATGACATGAACGCCACTGTGCGGAATCTTGCTTTTGTGTGATTGAGTGTTCTCATAACGGTAAAATAAAAAAGAGTTGTTGTCGTTTTAGTTATTCAATTTTTTTCTGCCGCAAATGTATGAATTAAGCGTAAACTGCTGTTACATATATGTTTCAGAGTATATAAAAAATCGTTCATGTAACATTTTTGACAGGTTTTGAACGATTTTTTCAAACCACCGTATCATGCGGACAGGCATCCGGCGCACGGCAAGGCTCACGGCAGGGAACGCCATGCAGCTTTCTGTGACGGAGCCCGTCGCAGTCTTGTCGCGCATTCTCAACCGTATTGCAAAGCCGTTGAAACCGCGCGGTAACATCGTATGTGTAGTTTTGCACGACCAAACAAAGCTATATTATGAACAGATTTTTACTTTCAGGATCGCTGGCGATGCTGCTTGCAGGACATGTATTGGGCCTTCAGGCGGACAACACCGGCACAATCAAAGGCGACGCCGACATGAGGACAGGCGACGTGAAGACCTACAGCGTGGACGAAAACGCTGACGTGACAGACTACCGCTGGCTGCCTGCCACGGGCTGCGACATCGTGGATGGACAGGGCACTCCCACGGCAAGGATAAGAGCCACGTTCATCGCGCAGGACAGTCCGATGATGGTGGAGCGCACCTTCAACGACGGCACGAAGGACACACTGTCGCTCGACATCACCTTCCACCGCTATGTGAAGGGCTTCACCGACCATTCCATCAAACCGGGAGAGAGCATAGAGATAGCCGGAAAGACATACACCGAGGCTGACATCTACTATGAGCCCGTGACCGGTGACGACGGCTATGAGCAGGTGATGGCACACCGCGTGACGGTGGACCTCGAGGGCGCGCCATACCGCCAGATGACCGAGCCTTACCTCCAGACAGCCACCGACCACTCCATTTGGATAAGCTGGAAGACCGACTTCGACAACACTCCGGAGGTGATGTTCGGCAAGTCTGAGGACAATCTCGACGCAACCGTGGGGGGAACAGCCGGCAAACTGTCGGACACTTACTTCTGGAACTCGGTGAAGCTCACCTCGCTCGAGCCCAACACCATATATTATTATAAGGTGAGGAGCGGCTCGGAGGAAAGCCCCGTCTACCGATTCCGCACCATGCCGGAGAAAGGCGGAAAGACTCCCATGCGCATACTCCTCATGGGCGACCACCAGCTCAAGAAGCGCAGCGGATATGAATGGCTCATGCAGGCTGCCAAAAGAAAGATAAACGAGAAATACGGCAACCTCGAGGAGAACATCAACATGATAATGAACGTGGGCGACCAGGTGGACAACGGAACGCTCGACCAGTATGAACTCGTGAACTACTGGAAGAACAGGCAGATGTCGCCCTACCTCCCCATCATGACGGCTGTGGGCAACCACGACACTTACAGCGACCCGGGCATGGAGCGGTATGCCGCGCACAACCACTTCGAGGAGCTGGAGTATCAGGGCATAAAGAGCGGCACGGAGAACTATTACGCCTATCAGGCAGGACGCATACTCTTCGTGGTGCTGAGCACCGAGCACACGGGCGAGGAGCAGAAGAGCTGGGTGAGGAAGGTGGTTGACGCCGCAAAGAACGACGACAGCGTGGACTTCATCATCAGCGTGAACCACCGTCCGATACAGGCGGAGCAGTATATAGGCGACATATCGGCGTGGGCAAGAAACGAGATAATGCCAATACTCTCGGAGACTCCCAAGCATGTGCTCAACTACGGAGGACACCACCACCTCTATCACCGCGGACAGATAGCCGACTATCCGCTCTATCACATCATAAACGGAGCGGCGTCATACGACCAGCTGTGGGGAATGTCGTCGGAGCAGGACTATGACGACGTGCAGAAAACCATTGACTACTGGGGCTACCAGATACTGGAGTTCGACTTCGAGAAGAAGGAGATGAGGGCTGAGTGCTACGCCATAGGCAACAAGGGACTCGTGGTGGACAACATCCTCATAGACTCCTTCCACCGCTCATTCGGCAAGGCGGCACCCGAGAAGCCCGAGCTCGGAGAGGTGGACAGCGAGGTGGAGCTGCCCTACACGTTCCACGCCAGCCCATACAAGACACAGACCGGTGAGAAGCTCAACACCGTGCAGTATCAGTTCTCTACCAACGTGAACTTCTCAGCAATATCGCTCAACGTGGTGAGAGACGTGGAGAACCTCTACGGCTCTACCGGAGCCCCGCTCTATCTGCCCATAGACCTCAACCACAATCAGGACATAACCGAATATACACTGCCCTCGCGCGGACTGGGCAACGGCACATACTACGTGCGGGTGAGATACCGCGACGAGAATCTGGAGTGGTCGGAATGGTCGGAGCCGAAAGAGTTCGAGGTGACGGGAAGCGTCATAAGCGAGCCGCTTATCACCATAGAAAAGAAAGTGTATGAGCCGGGAAGCGAGATAGAGATATCCTATGCCAACGCGCCGGTGGGCAAGAACGCATGGATAGGAATATACCGCAATGGCGAGACTCCCGGAGGAGAGGGAGCAGGCACGACGACATCATACAAATGGAACTACACGTCGCAGGCTGCCGGATCGTTGAAGTTCACCATCGACGAGGTGAACGAATACTACGCCGTGCTGTTCGCCGACGAGGGCTACACAGAGATAACGGAGCGGCTGCCGTTCTACTTCGGACCGGTGCCTGAGCTGTCGCTGGAGAAGGACAAGTATGAGGTGGGCGAGGACATAAGCATCACGTTCGCCAACGCGCCGGGACTGAAGGACGACTGGATTGGCATCTACCGCATGGGCGAAGTGCCGGGAACGTCAGACCTCTCAGACTCATGGGACTACACCGGAGAGGCTAAAGAGGGTGTGATGACGCTCACGAAAGACCTGCCGAAAGGCTATTACTTCGTGAACTACTTTACGCGCGGACAGTACTTCGAACCGTCGGAGAGGCTCATGTTCGCCATCGGAGACAACATCTCTTCGGTGAGTCTTGACAAGACGGAGTATCTCTGCGACGAGGACATCACCATACACTACCACGAGGCTCCGGGCACACCGAAAGACTGGATAGGCGTGTATGAGGAAGGAAAAGTGCCGGGCGTGGACGACCTCGACGGATTCTTCTACACCTACGGAAGCATCGACGGGAAAATAGAGATAAAGGCGGGCGACCTCAAGCCGGGCAAATATTTCTGCTCGCTCTACATCAACGACTCGTGGGACGAGGTGTCGGAGAGGAAGCACTTCACCGTGAGCGAGCTGTCGACAGACATATCCTCCGTAAAGGAAGGGATGAAGGTGTATGCGGAGAACGGCGTGCTCTACATCTCGTCAGACAGGGAGTGCAAGGTGGACGTGTATCGTCCGGACGGCACGAGGAAGGCGCGTCTGAACGTGAAACGCGGACTGAACAGCTACGGCACTCTCGGAAAGGGCTTGTACATCGTAGGAGGCAGGAAGCTGGTGACGGACTGAACAGCCGCCTGCGGACAGTGAGCGGCAGCCCCGCACGCCATGGTGCGCGCTTCAGGCAAAGGTATGCATATATATGCAAAAAGTCGGGCGGCATATGCATGGATGCGGGGTCATAACTCAAAATCAAGCCGCCTGTTGCGTACGGAATGTTTTTCAGAGGCAAATACGCCGTTCTCGGAGACTTAGCGCAACCCGCTGCCGGTCAGCGGGTTGCGTTTTTCATGCCCGTCAGTCACGCCCTTCGGCTATGCAGAAGAGCCTTTATGGGTCACCGATACGGGCTTTTCGGCACGGTGGAAGACGCTTTGTTGTGAGCTGAAAGAGCGCGTTCCGTGGCACGGAAGAGCCTTTTCCGCAGTGAGAAAGGAATATTCCAGCCGTCCGGCTTCGCCTTTGCCGTCACAGAAAAGGCTTTCCGGTGTGAGGAAGGACACGTCATGGCGCACGGCGTTTTCTGTTTTGCAAAAATGTTTTGTCAATATTTTTTACCGTCGGAAACGTATATTTATGCAACGGCGCGACGCTTTTCCGGAATATTTTCGCGTGCGTTTGATGTGCTTATTCGGAAATTATCCTTATTTTTGTCCGGCTTATATGATAATCGGAAAAATTTTAAATTAAAACCCCAAAAATTAAAGATTATGAAGAAAATCGCATTTCTGGCGGTACTCGCCGTCATCGCATCATGCGGAAGCAAACCTGTAAAACAAGCCGAACGGAAAACACTGAAGGAGTCGTCGTTCTTAGGCGACTTCGTGACAGACGAATATGCACAGCGCGCCGAGGGCAACGACTGGACGGCGGTGAGCATAACGGAGACATCTGACTCTACCGCACACATAAGTATACGTTCAAGAGCCGACATAAAGAAGCCTTCGTGCACCTTCGACGGTGACGCCACTCTGACGCAGGGAGGCGACTCGCTGGTTGTGCCGGTGGAGGGAAGCCACATATATTTCACACTGCGCGGCGACACTCTCGGCATCTCCGCCGACGACGAGGTCCTGCTCTACTATTACTGCTCGGGCGGCGGATCGCTGAGAGGAGACTACGTGAAACTGAACGGGAAGCTTGACAGAAGCCAGCTCAAAGAGGAAGCGAAGAAGGCTGAATAGGAGTCTTCCGGGAAGACATTCCGCCACGTTGCTTATGCGTATGTGGCGGCAGGTGTGTGTAATGGAAAAGCGGCGGAGAGCCGCTTTTCTTTTTTTATCAGACTGTGCGTGACGCGACGCATGCGGCGCGGCGGGAATAATGCTTGCGGAGAGTGGCTGTGGCATGCGTTGTTTTCTTGAATGTGGAGAAACGGATGGGCGCGTATGGTTGTCGGGAAAATATTTATTGCGTTGCCGCTATGGCGTAATTTGTTGGAAAACATATAGTTGCATGGGTTGTGTAACGTATATTCAAATGTAAACAAACGTTAACTACCCCTATAAGCTATTGCATCCGGCAGGGCGTTGTTATATCTTTGCATAAGACAAGCGGCGGCTCGGCAGTGGCAAATCTGGCAAGACTCCGTCTTCCCGTATTGCCGTTGCTCTCGCCTTGCAATGTCTTTGCATAAGACATAGCTGCACTCGGGAAATTGAAAACAAGTTTTCTTTCCGCTCGTTTGCAATGTCTTTGTAACGTCTGACAGGGGATGAAGAAAAACACGGTACCTTAGTAATCCCGCACCGGCAGAGGGCATCTGCCGTATTGACAGCCAGCCGGAGGCATACTCATGGATGGTTGGGGAGAAAAACACAAACATACACACAAAAATGGGAAAAACAGTACAGACACTTTGGACAGGGCACAAAAGCCTTGTCAGGGACAGCTTTGGCTGGCTCGAACCGCAGTATCATCTCATGGCATGGGCACTGAGCTGCCTGATGCTGAGGGAGAGTTATGACGACGTGGAGCTTTACACCGACTCTGAGGGAGCGGCGGTGCTAATAGACCGTCTCAGGCTGCCTTACACGCGGGTGAGGGTGTGTTATGACCGTCTTGACATACCAGAGCCGCATTGGGCTTACGCCAAGATGCTGACATACTCGATGCAGGACTCGCCTTTCATACACGTTGACGGCGACATATTCGTGCCAAGGAGGCTCGCCGCCGACATCGGGTCGTGTGGACTCATAGCGCAGAACGAGGAGGAGGGCACGGCTTATTACAAGAACATTATGGACGGTCTGGACACACGTGACATGGTGATGCCGAGCTGCCTGCACGAGGAGCTGGCACGGCAGTCAATCGGCTCTTACAACGCGGGAGTGCTGGGCGGCAGCGACACAGGTTTCATACAACGCTACTGCGAGACGGCGTTCCGCATAATAAGGGACAACGGGCTTGACCGCGCGGACAGCGGACGGCTGAACGGCAACTATAACCTGATGTTCGAGCAGGTGCTGTTCTATGCCATGGTGAAGGCGGAGAGGAGGAAGGTGACGACGCTGTTCGCAGGAAGGACGTGCGACAACGGATATACCTACGGTGAGTTCTGTGACTTCCTCAACATCAGTCGGCGTCCGCTGCTGCACCTTCTGGGCGGACACAAACGCAACGCCAAGGCGTGCGCGCTGCTCGCCAGGACGCTGCTCGGGAGGTATCCTGAGTATTTCTGGAGAATAGCGGAGATGTTCGGCGGGAGGCATCCGAGGCTTTCGGGCATGCCCGTGGCGGAGGCGGACAGGCTGTCAGCCGTAAGGTGCGTCGCCTCTTACGCTGACTGGCTGGAGGAGAGGAAACGGGAATGGGACACCGTTGAGCGTGACAGGCTCATACGGCAGGAGGAGCTGGCGGCACGTGTGGTGGAGTTCTTCAACATCGGTGAGGAACGTAGGGACGGATGTGTGCTTGCCGTGAATCCTTACATGCGGATATTCTCCATCCCTGAGAAATGGCACACGGAGGCGCGGGCACTGCTCATATCCTCGCTCTGCGGGCACTGGACGTGTGGCATGCGCGACATAGCGTGTGTGCCGACGGTGACGGGAAAGGGCTACAGGGAGATTGTGCTCAATGACCTGTGCTTCAACATTCTGTCGCTGCTGCGACGGGAACAGTCATGGCGCGAGCTGCGCAAGGGCATCATGGCGTGCGTGGCGGACAGGCTGAAGATGGACGCGACGTATGTGGACGGATGCGTGAGAGATGCGATGGAGCGGCTGATGATGGAGGGAGCTGTGATGTGGAGGAAAAGGTAAAAGGGTAAAAAAAAGTAAAAAAGTAAAAAGGTAAAAGGGGAAAAAGGAGAGAGTGAGAGGGTGAGAAAGTGAGAGAGTGAGAAAGTGAGAGAGTGAGAAGGGATGCCGGGCGGTCCGGTGTTTATTAATAAATTAAAAATTAAATGATTATGAAAAAGAATGTGACAAATGAAGGTCTGAGACTTATTGGGAATGAGGCTCAGATGAGTATGAAACCAAGTGCGATGATGATGAGGGTAGCGAGTGCGTGCGGAAGCGGCTGTGGTTGTGGAAGCGGAAGCGGTTGCGGAAGCGGAGACGATGATGAAGATGAAGATGGCTGTGGCTGCGGAAGTGGCTGTGGAAGCGGCTGCGGTTGCGGAAGTGGCTGCGGCTGTGGAAGTGGCTGTGGTTGTGGAAGTTTTTGCGGTTGTGGAAGTGGAGAAGGCTGCGGTTGCGGTATGTGGTCTTGTCCAGAGAACTGCATGCCGATAGAGATGTATAATGATTTGTGCAGCAAGGGACTTTTGAAACATACCGTATATGTATGTGGAAGAGGCAACATGCTTCCTGAAGTGGTTGTCAAAGGACATGCCAGCGGGAGCGGACACAGCTCGGGGTATAATAATGGAGACGGGCTGTTCCCGGGATATATAGGTAATCCGGGTTATGGTTCAGGACATGATTCCGGATTCGACAACGGCTATGGCTCTGGTCTTGATTACGGCTCCGGATATGGTTCGAGTGGAAGTTCCACCGGTAGCTCCGGTAATGGAACCGTTTACGTCCCCGGCAGTTCTTCGGGTTCTACGCACCACACAGACCATGGCAGTGACAATAATACGTCAGGTCTGACTGTTGAGAAGATGTTGAAAAAAGCATATGAATATGAAAATGTGAGATATGATGACCATGGAGGAATGACTAAAAATGGTATGGATTGCAGCGGACTCATAACAGTTGCTTGTGGCATGAAAGGAGAGAGGTTTACAACACACAAACCGGAAATGCTGAAAAAATACGGATTTGTAAGGCAGAACATCGAGGCTAAAGAAAATATAGAAGCAAAAGAAATCATGCCTAAACTGAAGAGAGGGGATATACTGCTGTGGGAAGGTCATCATGTCGCAATATATATAGGCAAAGGAAAACTGTTTCATGCACATCGTGGAGGTGTTGGAGAAACTCGTGACTTTGAAAAATATTGGTATCATGCACACAACTATTCAATGCAGGTGTACAGACTGAAATAGAATTGCGGTATAACATAATTAAAACTGACCATTAGGAAGACCACGGCGGTAAAAGGCTGTGGTCTTCCAAAAGTCTGAGAATGGAACAATAAGTGATTGCGGCATTATTTCTACAATATGCTTGCATCATACAACAAAGTTTTGTATATTTGCGATGTTCTATAAATATGTTTAACAAACAACAATCTCTTAACTGATGATAAATATGAATAAT
>ENA-OVGB01000037-OVGB01000037.1-human-gut-metagenome-genome-assembly--contig:-NODE-37-length-141501-cov-8.131181_pt1 | contig 141501 bp, 117 predicted proteins | sample MGYA00237767_ERZ505413 | MGnify/ENA primary metagenome ERZ505413 (study PRJEB26158, sample SAMN06016410) | human gut metagenome | biome: human gut; feature: ankylosing spondylitis patient; material...
TCAGCTTCGATAGTTCCGTCGAACTGACCGTGCATTGTGTCGTATTTCAGCATGTATGCCAAGTAATCAACCGGGCAAAGGTCGTTAATACCTACGATCTGAATATCGCTTCTCTTTTGAGCAGCACGGAAAACGAAACGTCCGATACGGCCAAAACCATTAATACCTACTTTAATCATTTCTGTATAAATTATTGGGTTTGTTAAAAAATATCCTTTTACCTTTTCAGTGCAAAAAAAGTGCCAAATTATCGGTCTGACATTTTTGTCATTCCCTGTCAGTAGGAGGGAACTCTCTCTTTTTGCTCTGCAAATGTATATATTTTTTTTGAATTATGTTCTGATAACCGAAAAATTTCTTTAAATTTAATTGTGATAAAAGGTTGATTAACAAAGATTAGATAGCTCTGCCATTTTTTTGAAGGCGTTTGTTTGTCGCGACGGCGTCAGTTTTTGAGTGTCATGTAATGTCTTTTTCTTGCCGTGTCAAGGCGCTCGATAGCATAGCGGAGTGTGGTTCGCGGCATGGTGGCGGCATGCTGTTCAAGGAATCGGCAGAGCAGTGCTTCGTTCTTTTTTCCCAGTTCGCGGAGCACCCAGCCATTGGCTTTTCGGAGCAAGTCGTGGGGAGTGTCGAGCTGTTGGGTGACAATCTGTAGGGGAGTGTCGAAGCGGCCGGCGCGTATGAATGTCAGCATCGAAACGATGGCAATGCGCTGTTGCCACATGTCGGTGCTTTCGGCAAGCCGGAGGGCAGGGGTCGTGTCGGACGTTCTCAGCATTTCCGCTCCAAGAATGTAGGGCGCGCTCAAGTCTACCAAATCCCAGTTGTTGATGCTTGCCGTGTGGCTCAAATAGAAGCGGACAATCTCCTCCTTGTCGGCTGTGGCGGCTTTTTTATAGCGTTCCACGAGCGCGAGCAGTGCTGACAGTCGGTATTCGTGGACTTCATGCGACAGCATTTCTTCGATGACCGTGAGGTCGGACAGGGCAGCCGTGCGGGCTACACGGCGGTTGTCGGGAACGCAGATGCCGACCATTACGTCGCCTTCGCCGTATTCTCCTTTTCCCGTTTTGAAAAATTGGGAAAGCACTTTTTTCTTTTCTTCATTTTCGTACGGCTTCAGTGCCGCAATCCATTCTTGGGAGGTTTTCATATAATAATAGATGTAACGCTAATCGTTGTTGATGTTGGATTTGACGGTAATCAGAACTGATTTGTCGCCGCGTAAATACATATCGGGCAGTGTGTGGATTTGGCAGTCTTTGAAATCGGCTCCGGTGAAAAGTTTGTAGGCATAAAAGGGCATTGCCGGATAGCCGTTTTGTGGGTCGACTGCCCACCAGCCGACACCTTCCACGTAGCATTCTGCCCAGGCGTGCGACCCGGATTTCTCTGTGTCGGGGATAGCCCAAAAGCCTACAACTATTCTTGCGGGGATGTTCATGTGGCGTACAAGTGCCAGAAACACGTTAGTGGCTTCGGAACACGTGCCTGTCATGGTTTTGACCACGGTGTCGGAGGGCACGGTCAGCGACTTCCCGGCGTCAAGCTGTTCGGCAAGTTGGGAGTCGAACTTGACTCGGCGGGAAAATGCGAGTGCCTTGTTAATAACGTCGAGACAGCTGCGCTCTGTGCCGTCAAATATTGTGTCGGCGATGGCCGCGGTTGTTTCAGATTCGCTGTTTACATACTCTGTCGGTTCGGTGAAGCGATTGATTTCCGGCGTGTATTTGCGGTCGGGCTTATAGGGGGCAGTTTTCATTCTTGACGCTCTGAAGGGTTCGTCATATTCGTTGGACGTACTGATAAGCACTGTCTTTATGGTGTCCTCGTCGCAAATGACTTTCAACAGTTCCTGCGGATAGCTTCCTACGGCGTCGAAAGAAATGTTGCGTGCCGAAATTTCAACGTATTTCTTCTGGGGCATGAAGTCTGTTGCTGCATTTTGTCCGTATGTATGCAGGCTTAACGCAAGCAAAAAGGAAATTAAAAGAGTCGTTTTCATTGGATGCAAGGTTTGCGTGTTGCCCGACGGGCAAAAATAAATCGATTGGAGGAGTAGGGCGTCAATCGCTTCAATTCCTCCAATCGATTACTCTGTAAATAAATTGTTGTATTAGTCTTCTACTTTTTCGAAGTCGTCTTTGCCGACACCGCACAACGGGCATACCCAGTCGTCTGGAATGTCTTCAAACGCTGTTCCCGGAGCGATTCCGCCTTCCGGATCTCCTACTTCGGGGTCGTAAACCCACTGACACACGGTGCAAATGTACTTGTCCATATAATTTAGAAATTAACGTGTTATTATTCGTTTTATTCATTAAACAATTGTTGCACCTTTTTGGTTCGGCTGGCCGGAATTATTTTTTTACAATTTGTCCGTTGCCTTTGATGTCAACGTTGCCCACGCCGGAATTCTTATATTCTGCATATTTGGTAACGTAGGCTTTGATGCTTCCCACGCCGTCGTTTTCTGCCTTTATTGTTTCGCAGGTAAGTCCTGAGGCCTCGATGCTGCCAACGCCACTGTTTTCCATATCGGCTGTTTTTGCTTTGCCTGAAGCGGATATTTTTCCGACACCGGAGTTTTCAAACACCACGTTGTCGGCATCCAGATGGATATCCACGTTTCCGACACCGGAATTTGTCAGGTCTACGGTCTGAGCCTTGAGGTTGGCGATGTTTGTCGAGCCGACACCGGTGGCATCCATTTCAATGTTCTTGGCAGTAATGTTTGTGAAGTGGGTTGAGCCGACTCCGTCTGAGTCAAATTCGAAATCGCCTGTTGTCAGATTTTCGACAGTCATTTTGCCGACGCCTTCATTTGAGAGCTTGTTCAGTTCCGGTGACGTGATTTCCACAAGAATGTCGTCGGTTTTCGTTTTTTTAATGCGGTAGCCTTTTTTCAGGTCAATGTGAAGCTGGCCGTTGATGACTTTTACTTCATAAAGCTCAACAATGTTTTTAGGGCCGTTGATGGTAACGGTGTATTCGTTGTTGGAATTTTGGGTATAGACACAATCGAACACCCCGTCGATTTTTATCTTGTTGAATTTTTCGGTTTGTTCTTTTCTTACGGAAGTCTCGTTGGACGCTTCAACGGTGGTGATGTTGCCGTTGCTGTCTTTTCCTGTGGAAATAGTTGCCGCAGGATTGAATGAGCAGGAACACAGGGCAAGTGCTGCAGCTGAAAGGAGGGAAAGTGTTTTCATTGTTTTGCGTTTTTTAGTTTTTATGCATTAGACGTGATGGTTTGACAAAAAGTTGCACTAAGGTAAAATTTTTTTGTTTTTTCTTTCGCAAATTCCCGACAGTTTTTCGGATTCATTTGAAATTTTTAATTCTCAAAGCGTTGAAAATTGTTTAACTCATTGATTTTATTGTGCTTACGGCTGATTTTGCGGCTTCTTCAAAAAATCCAGAAAAATTCGAAATGTAATAAATGCTTAAAAGTCACCTCTTAACGGCGGATTTTTTCTAATTTTGTAGCCATTGATTGTTTTTTAACGGTGTTTTGTTTGGAAAACAGTGCACCTTTTATAAAAATCGTAAGAATGGTATTAAATTATATTTGGATTGCTTTTTTTCTGTTGGCTTTCGTTTTTGCAGTGGGTGAAACGGTGTTCAACGGAAACATCGACATTTGGACGACAATAATGACATCCTCGTTCGATTCCGCCAAAACGGCTTTCGAACTTTCATTGGGCTTGACCGGGGTGTTGTCGCTTTGGATGGGAATAATGAAGATTGGTGAGAATGGGGGAGTGATTCCGTTTTTCGGTCGTCTGGTGAGTCCGTTGTTTTCCCGGCTTTTCCCGGGCATACCGCGCAACCATCCGGCAATGGGAGCTATCTTCATGAATGTGTCGGCCAATATGCTCGGCCTCGACAATGCCGCTACGCCTCTTGGATTGAAGGCGATGCAGCACATGCAGGAACTGAATCCGAAAAGGGACACCGCAACAGATGCGATGCTTATGTTCCTGATTCTGAACGCTTCCGGGCTTGTGCTGATACCTATCGGCATCATGACCTACCGTGCCAGCTGTGGGGCTGCCAATCCGACCGATGTTTTTGTTCCGATTCTGATTGCTACGTTTATCGCTACGCTTGTGGGCATCATCGCCCTTTGCATCAAGCAGCGCATCAATATGCTCGATAAGGTGATTCTTGCCTGGCTGGGCGGCATCTCGCTTTTTGTGGCGGGTATTGTCTGGTATTTCTCCACGCTAACTGCTGAAGAAATGCAGCGCCAAAGTTCCTTTATCGCCAACTTGATTCTTTTCAGTGTGATCATCGGCTTTATCCTTGCCGGTTGCCGGAAGAAAATCAACCTCTACGAGAGCTTCATAGAAGGCGCTAAGGACGGTTTTAAGACCGCTGTGATGATTATCCCTTATCTGGTGGCTATCTTGGTCGCCATCGGCATGTTCCGCGCTTCAGGAGCGATGGATGTGATTACGGGAGCCGTTACTTCGTTTGTCCACTGGCTCGGCTTCAATGCCGATTGGGTGGAAGCGTTGCCTACGGCCTTGATGAAGCCGCTGAGCGGTTCGGGCAGCCGCGGCATGATGGTCGATGTCATCAATACTTACGGAGTCGACTCGTTCGTGGCGCGTGTGGCCGGATGTATTCAGGGAAGTACCGATACCACTTTCTATATCCTTGCCGTTTATTTCGGCAGTGTGGGCGTGCGCAATACGCGCTATGCCGTTCCGTTTGCCCTCCTTGCCGATGTGGTGGGTTCGATAACCGGAATAGCAGTTGCCTACTTCTTCTTCGGATAGAGTGGGGGAGTGGTTCAAAATATGCAAGGCGTTCTGAAAAGGACGCCTTTTTCTGTTTTCATTTTTCAAGTAAAATTGCTAACTTTGTAGTCGTTTCTTATTGATAATGGCAGAATTGACTTTTTTATCCGAAGGGGTTGAGTTACCTTGCCTCGACGAGCTGTTGATGCGTCGTTGGATTGAGGCGGTCGCCGGTGGTTTTGGAAAATCTCTGGGCGACATCACTTATATATTTTGCAACGACGAGAAGATTCTTGAAGTGAACCGTCAGTATCTGAATCACGATTATTTTACGGATATAATAACTTTCGACTACAGCCGTCCGCGGCGGATTTCCGGCGATATGTTCATTTCGCTCGATACCGTTGCGAGCAACGCTGAAATGGTGGGAAGCGACTATGAAACGGAGTTCTATCGTGTCGTGATTCACGGCATCCTGCATCTTTGCGGCGTAAATGACAAGGGTGAAGGCGAACGCGAAATCATGGAGCGTCACGAAAACGAATCCCTTGCCTTATTGTCTCAACTTCAAAATTCAGAACGATGAAATTTGAATACGATGTAATTGTAATTGGCGCAGGTCACGCCGGTTGTGAAGCTGCGTGTGCGTCCGCTAACTTGGGTTCGGAAACATTGCTTATCACAATGGATATGAACAAGATAGCGCAGATGAGTTGTAATCCGGCTGTTGGTGGAATTGCTAAAGGTCAGATAGTCAGAGAGATAGATGCGCTTGGCGGACAGATGGGCATTGTTACCGACAAGTCGGCCATTCAGTTCCGCATGCTGAACCGTTCGAAAGGTCCGGCCATGTGGAGCCCGCGTGCGCAGAGCGACCGCATCAAGTTTATTGAGAACTGGAGAACAACTATCGAAAATACCGACCGCCTGTATATGTGGCAGGATTCTGCAACGGAACTGGTGATTGGGGACGGCAAGGTGGCAGGCGTAAAGACTGCGCTTGGCGTGACATTCAAGGCTAAGGCGGTTGTGCTTACTGCCGGTACGTTCCTGAACGGACTGATGCACATCGGACGCGTACAGCTTGCCGGAGGACGTATTTCCGAACCGGCTTCCCATGGTATTACAGAACAACTGAAAGAACTCGGCTTTGCTACCGACCGTATGAAAACCGGTACGCCGGTGCGTATTGACGGCCGTACCATCAAGTTTGAACTCGCTACCCGCCAGGATGGGGAGAACGATTTCCATAAGTTTTCCTATCTGCCTACGGTGTCGCGTACGCTCAAGCAACGCCCGTGCTGGATTGTGTATACCAGCCCGGAAGTGCACGAAGTGTTGCGCGAAGGCTTGCCCGATTCTCCGCTCTACAACGGACAGATTCAGAGCATAGGTCCGCGCTATTGCCCGAGTATTGAAACGAAAATCGTAACTTTCGCTGACAAGGATATGCACCAGCTGTTCCTTGAACCCGAAGGCGAAACCACTCAGGAATACTATTTAAACGGCTTCTCGTCGTCTCTTCCTTTGAACGTGCAGATTGATGCGTTGTCGAAGATTCCTGCGCTCTCAGAGGCGCAAATCTATCGTCCCGGCTATGCCATCGAATATGACTTTTTCGACCCGACGCAGCTTCGCCATACGCTTGAAACGAAGCTAATCGAAGGTCTGTTCTTTGCCGGACAGGTGAACGGAACGACCGGTTATGAGGAAGCGGCAGGGCAGGGGCTTATTGCCGGTATCAATGCCCATCAGCGTGTGGCCGGAAAGGAACCGTTTGTGCTTGGCCGTGACGAAGCCTATATCGGTGTGCTGATTGACGATCTTGTAACGAAAGGTGTCGACGAGCCGTACCGTATGTTCACTTCGCGTGCCGAATACCGTATTTTGCTCCGTCAGGACGATGCCGATATGCGTCTTACTCCTCGTGGCTATGAACTCGGACTGGCTTCGCAGGAACGCTACGACCTTATGGTGAGGAAGCGTGAACAGCGCGACTCATTGGTGGAATTTACGCGTGCTTTTTCCGTGAAGGCTGCCAAAATCAACGGCTATCTGGAGTCGTTGGGATTGTCGCCACTGAAGCAGTCGCAGCGTCTGTATGACTTGATTCTTCGTCCGCAGTTGAACATTACGATGCTTGCCGAGCAGATTCCGCAGTTGAAAGAAGAAATAGAAAAGATAGAGGAAGCGCGCCGCGAAGAAATTGTGGAGGCTGCCGAAATTCTGATAAAATATCAAGGCTATATCGACCGTGAGCGTCTGATTGCCGAAAAGATTTCCCGTCTTGAAAATGTGAAGCTCCGTGGAAAAATCAATTACATGGAAGTAAACGCCATTTCAACGGAGGCCCGCCAGAAACTTACGAAGATTGATCCGGAAACGGTGGCACAGGCTGCGCGCATTCCGGGCATTTCGCCGAGTGATATTAATATTCTTCTTCTGCTTTTGGGCAGATAGTAGGAAAGACGATGTTCCACGTGGAACATTTTTAAACATCGAAATATAAACAAGATAAATAGAAAAGTATGAAAATTGAAGAAGTGAAAAACGTGATTCGCGATATCGTGGATTTCCCTCAAAAAGGTATCGTGTTCAAGGACCTGACAACGGCATTCAAGAACCCAGAAGCAATGCGCGCTATCAGCGAGGCATTGAAGGCTCGTTATGAAAACCTCGGTGTAACGAAAGTGGTGGGTATTGAGTCTCGTGGTTTTATCGGCGGTTCTGTGCTGGCTTATGAATTGAACGCCGGATTTGTTCCTGTTCGCAAGCCTGGTAAACTGCCTGCTGACACATTGAAGAAATCCTATTCAAAAGAATACGGAACAGATACTATCGAGATTCACCGCGATGCTATTACGGAAGATGATGTAGTAGTACTTCACGACGATTTGCTGGCAACCGGCGGAACAATGGCGGCTGCCTACGAACTGGTGAAAAGCATGAACCCGAAGAAAATCTACATCAGCTTTATCGTAGAGCTTGAATTCCTTAACGGACGTGCCGCATTCCCGGCTGAAGTGGATGTGGATTCGCTGATTGTTTATTAAAATCAGGCGCGGATTCGTAACTGAAAAATATATGATGCTTTGCAGGGACATGCGGAAGTGTGTCCCTGTTTTTGTCTAATTAATGATGGTTTTGCAATGAGCGAAAATGATGCTTTGAAAGAAAAAATCAGCATGCTTCCCGATTCCCCGGGGTGCTATCTTTACTACGACAAGAACGGGACGGTGATATATGTCGGAAAGGCGAAACGGCTCAAACGGCGCGTATCGTCCTACTTCAACCGTGTCCACGATTCGGTGAAGACCAATGTGCTGGTGAAGAATATCTGCGACCTGCGCTACATTGTCGTAGGCAGTGAGGAGGATGCGCTGCATCTTGAAAACAGCCTTATCAAGGAGTATCAGCCGCGCTACAATATCCTGCTGAAGGACGACAAATCCTATCCTTGGATTTGTGTGACAAACGAGCTTTATCCGCGTGTGTTTTTGACGCGGAACGTGACGGCAAAGGGCGGCAAATATTACGGGCCGTATGCCAATGTGACCGTGGCGCGGACCATGCTTTCGCTCATCAAGGAACTCTATCCGGTGCGCACGTGCCGTTTCCCGTTGACGGCCGAATCGGTGGAAAAGGGTAGGGTGAAGGTCTGCCTCGAATATCATATCCACAACTGCAAGGGCTGTTGTGAGGGGTTGATTTCACCGGAGGATTATGGTGTCTATATCTCGCAAATCAAACAGATTCTCAATGGCGACACACAGCAGATTTCCGATTTTCTGATGAACGAAATGACACGTCTTGCCGGTGAAATGCGTTTTGAGGAGGCAAACGAATTGAAGACAAAATATCTGTTGGTGGAGAAATACAAGGCAAAATCCGTGCTTGTCAGTAGCCGCATTACGAATGTCGATGTGTTTTCCTACGAGCCTGACGACGATTGCGTGTATATCAATTATATGCACGTCCGCAACGGTTCGGTGGTGCAGTGTGTCACTTTCGATTTCCGGAAACGGCTCGATGAAACGCCCGAACAGTTGCTTTCCTATGCCATTGCCGAGGCGAAATCGCAGTTCCACAACGACACGAAAGAGGTGATTGTGCCGTTTGTCCCGGACTATGAAACGGACAAATATACGTTTGTCGTGCCGCAGCGTGGCGACAACAAGAAACTGCTTGACATTTCCTTGCAGAATGCCCGCCAGTTTAAACTCGACAAGCTGAAAAATGCCGAGAAACTGAACCCCGAACAGCGCGTCACACGACTGCTTACGCGCATGCAGAAAGATTTCCGTCTGTCGGAACTGCCGCGGCATATCGAGTGTTTCGATAACTCGAATATTCAGGGAACAAATCCCGTTGCTTCGTGTGTGGTGTTCAAAAACGGCAAACCTTCGAAGCGCGATTACCGCCATTTCAACATCAAGACGGTGGAAGGTCCGAACGACTTTGCCTCCATGATTGAGGTGCTCACGCGCCGTTACAGCCGGCTGATAGAAGAGGGTCAGCCGTTGCCTCAGTTGGTGGTTGTCGACGGCGGTAAAGGCCAGTTGAGTTCGGCTGTCGAAGCTTTCGACCGACTGGGCATCCGTGGAAAAGTGGCTCTTGTCGGCATTGCAAAACGGTTGGAAGAAATCTATTTCCCGGGCGACAGTGTGCCGCTTTATATCGACAAGAATTCCGAGTCGCTTCGGGTTATCCAGCACCTGCGTGACGAGGCTCACCGTTTTGGCATTACCCACCACCGCAACCGGCGGAGCAAAGGGCAGACGGCTTCCGCCCTCGATGCCATCAAAGGGGTGGGGGAGAAGACCCGCACCGCCTTGCTGACCCATTTCAAAAGTCTGAAGCGCCTGCGCGAAGCCAGCGAAGAAGAAGTGGCAGCCGTAGTCGGACCCGCCAAGGCCAAAACCATCTGTGCCGCGTTGAAAAATAATGATGGGAAATAATTTGTTTTTGGCGGTTATTGTTAGTAAATTTGTAAACTTAGGATGCGGACTTAGCTTCCGGCATTGCCGGAATGGAGAGCGGTCGGGTTGTGCGGTTCGTTTCCTATGGGTGTGCGTTCGGGCTGTGCAGCCGGGGCATTTATTTTTAATCAGAAAGAATGAGACTTGTAATACAAAGAACGAAGGAAGCGTCGGTGACAATCGACGGCGTTGTGAAATCCGCCATCGGTTGCGGACTGATGATTCTTGTCGGAGTGGAACATGAGGATACTGCCGACGATGTGGAATGGCTGGTAAAAAAGGTTTTGAACCTGCGTATTTTCGATGATGAAAACGGCGTGATGAACCGTTCCGTTCTGGATATCGGAGGCGAAATTCTGGTCGTAAGCCAGTTTACGCTTCATGCTTCAACTCGCAAGGGCAACCGTCCGTCGTATATCCGTGCGGCAGGTCATGATGTGGCTGTTCCGCTGTATCGTCTGTTTATCGACAGTCTTAACCGCTCTTTGCCGAAGCCGGCAGGGGAGGGGGAGTTCGGTGCTGACATGAAGGTGGCACTCATCAACGACGGTCCGGTGACGATTATCATAGATTCCAAACTCAAAGAATAACGGCGATGGCAATCACGATAGAAGAGGCCCAGCAACGGGTTGACGAATGGATTCGCACTTACGGCGTGCGCTATTTCAACGAGCTGACAAATATGGCTATCCTCACGGAAGAAGTGGGGGAGGTGGCGCGTATCATGTCGCGTCGCTACGGCGAGCAGTCGTTCAAGAAAGGAGAGAACGGCGATGCGCTTGCCGACGAGCTTGCCGATGTGATGTGGGTGCTGATTTGCATAGCCAACCAGACGGGCGTGAATCTTACGGAGGCCTTTGAAAAGAATCTCCGCAAGAAGACGGACCGCGACAAGGAACGACACAAGAATAACGACAAACTAAAATAAAAATACTATCTATGGAAGAACAAGTGCCGAACAAATACAAGCAAGTGCTTGTAGAAAGCAAAGTGACGGAAGACGATGCTTTTGTGACAAAAGACATTGAAGCAATCCTGTCGAAGCATTTCGATGAAAACAATACGAAGGATGTGTACAAACTGCTTTTCAACTGCATTGACCTCACTGCGCTCAATTCAACTGACACGGTAGAATCGATTGGCAAGATGGTGGAACGCGTCAATGCTTTTGAAACCGACTATCCCGAATTGAAGAACGTGGCAGCCGTTTGCGTATATCCTAATTTTGCAATGGTGGTCAGCGGCGGCCTTGAAGTGTCGGGTGTCGACACGGCAGTCGTAGCCGGAAGTTTCCCTTCTTCCCAGACATTCCTGGAAGTGAAAACCGCCGAAACGGCGTTGGCAGTAGCCGACGGTGCAAACGAGGTGGACATCGTTTTGAACCTTGGTCTGTTCTATAGCAACAACTATGAAGAACTGACCGACGAGATTGCAGAGCTGAAGCATGCTGCCCGCAATGCCCGTCTGAAAGTGATTCTCGAAACAGGTGCACTTAAGACAGCAGCCGACATCAAGAAGGCTTCCTTGCTCGCCATGTATTCAGGTGCCGACTTCATCAAGACTTCAACCGGAAAAGTATATCCGGGTGCAACGCTTGAGGCAGCTTATGTAATGTGTCAGTGCATCAAGGAATATTATGAAAAGACCGGCAACATGGTTGGCTTTAAAGTTTCCGGCGGCGTATCGTCGACAGCCGATGCTGTGAAGTATTACACGCTCGTGAAGGAAATCCTCGGCGAGGCTTGGTTGAACAACGACTATTTCCGTATCGGAACATCGCGTGCCGCTAACTATATCCTCAGCGATATTCTCGGAAGCGAAACGAAATATTTCTAAACCCATACGGTCCGGATGGTTCGGACCTGCCGGCGGGAGTTCTTTGTGGAGCTCCCGTTTTTTTGTTTCTATTCAAACTCTGACGCCACGGAACAGGGTGGCAATTTTTTGCAACATATATTTTCCATTGGAATCAACAGCGGTGTTAAAAATATATCGGGAAGAAAATCTGCCAAAATTGTTCAAAATTGTAAAAAATGGCATTTTGAAAAATCGCATCGGCGAGAATGCCGTTTTTAGCCGTTTTGACGGCGTTTTTCAAAAATATGAATTCCACATCGCCCCGTGGGGCGAAAAGCCGTCAGCGGGCTTCTGGTGAAGCCGTTTTTTGAGTGGTTTTTCCGCCGATTTTTAGCCGTGCAGGCGTTTTGGAAGAATGTGTGATTTATACAACATGTATTTTCCTAACGAAATAAAAAATAATTGCCATCCTGGCAGAACAAACGCCCCTCTTGCCCTTGTCGGAGCGAGAGAGGCGTTTTGTTTGTTCGGTTTGGGTTATTCCGACTGTACTTGTCGGAGCTCGTCGATTTGTCGGAGAGTCTCCTTGATGGTTTTTAGCGAATTTCGCAGTAAGTTGAGACCACAGATGGCTCCTATGATTGCTCCGACCGTGGCTCCTATTATGACAGGTCGGGCATGTTCCTCGGGAATTGAAGTGTAGATTTCGATGCAGAACCATGCCAGCCATGCAATCAGCGTGGGAATGGAAAATTTCAGCCAGTCGAGGTGCTGTTTGCGGAGTCGTTGCATTTTTGTTGACACCGTCAGCAAATCCTGCTGCATGAGGTTGGCCGCCGAAAGTCCGCGATACTGTATCCATGTGGCTACAATGCAGACGAGGAGAAAAACGGCAGTGGCAACGCAGAAGGCCGTCGACAGGTTCATTCTGAAAAATACGTACCAGCAGTAAGGTATAGCCACTGCTCCTACAATTCCAGTAAACCATGCCCGACGGTTCAGTTTCGACAGGTTGGTGCGGATAGCCTTGTCCAGCATCTGCTCGCTGACAATTGTCTGCGATTCCAGTTTCTTTTTCAGCAATGCAATCTGCTGCTTCATTCCTTCAATTTCGTATAGAGCATTTTCTTCCATAGCCGTTATTGTTTAGAGGTGGACATTTTCTTGAGTTGTTCTCTGATTCTGACAAGTCGCACGGAAACATTTTTCGCCGTGATGCCGACAATCTCCCCGATTTCCTCATAGCTGAGATTTTCGAGCCAGAGCAGCACGATGGCGCGGTCGAACGGGCCGAGCTGGTTGATGCGTTTGCGCAGCATTTCGATTTGTCGGCTGTCGTTGTCGTCGTCTTCAAAAAGGTTGATGCTCATGGACAGCGGCACCGATTCGCCCCGCCGTCGCTTCTTGCGGTCGAAGGAAATGCACGTGTTCAGACTTACTTTCCATATCCAGGTGGCGGGAGAACTGTCGCCGCGGAACTGTGCAAACCCTTTCCAAAGGTTGATCAGCGTTTCCTGAAACAGATCCTCCACTTCGTCGTTGTCCTGCGAAAACATATAGCAGACCGTGTAGATGGTGCTCTTATGTTTTCGGACGATGTTCGCGAAATCTTTTTCCAATGTCTCCATTTTCTTGTCAGTTTTTACCCGTTAGACGCTCGGACTACGGAAAAACTACACTGCGGTACTATTTTTTATTCAAAAAAATCTCACCCCGACAGATGTTCTGTAAAGGTGAGATTCTTGTTTCTGTATTTTCAGGTTCGGGCAGGCCCGATTCCGATTATTTCAATTTTGCCAATGCTTCAGCGATACGGCGGCAAGCTTCGCGGATATTGTCGTCGCTTGTAGCGTAGCTCAGACGGATATAGCCCGGAGCGCAGAATGCGTCGCCGTTTACGGTTGCCACGTGAGCTTCCTCAAGCAGGTACATGGCCACGTCGTTGGCATCCTTGATTTCGCGGTCGCCGTATTTCTTGCCGAAGTAAGCCGAAACTTCCGGGAAGATATAGAAGGCACCTTCCGGATGGTTGATACGCAAGCCCGGAATTTCTTTCAGCAGACCGACAATAAGGTCGCGGCGGCGTTCGAATGCCTTGCGCATTTCCTCGATGCAGTCCTGCGGGCCCAGATAAGCAGCTTCAGCAGCCTTCTGTGCGATAGACGATGGGTTGGATGTATATTGTCCCTGCAACTTGTTGGCAGCCTTGGCTACCCACAGCGGAGCAGCGATGAAACCGATACGCCAGCCGGTCATTGCGTATGCTTTCGACACACCGTTTACGATAATCGTGCGGTCTTTCACTGCTTCAAATTCAGAGATGGAAGCGAATGAGCCGGTGAAGTTGATGTGTTCGTAGATTTCGTCCGAGAGAACAAGAATTTCCGGATATTTTGCCAAAACGTCAGCCAGGCCTTTCAGCTCTTCGCGCGAGTATACGCTACCGGTTGGGTTCGACGGAGAGCAGAGAAGAAGCATGCGCGTTTTCGGAGTGATGGCAGCTTCGAGCTGTGCCGGAGTGATTTTGAAGTTCTGTTCAACTCCTGCCGGAACCTGAACGGTTACACCTTCTGCCAGTTTCACCATTTCCACGTAGCTTACCCATGCCGGAGTCGGGATAATCACTTCGTCGCCCGGGTTGATAGTGGCAAGGATTACATTACACAAAGACTGCTTGGCACCGTTGGAAACAACGATTTGCTCCGGAGCAAATTCGATGTTGTTTTCATTTTTCATCTTTGCGGCGATAGCCTTGCGCAGCGACATGTAGCCCGGAACCGGGGTGTAGAATGTGAAGTTGTCGTCGATAGCCTTCTTGGCGGCTTCTTTGATATGTTCGGGAGTGTTGAAATCAGGTTCACCTACCGACATGTTGATAACATCGACACCTTGTGCCTTCAACTCATTGCTTTTCTGCGACATCGCCAATGTTGCCGATGGAGAAAGCGCCTGGATTCTTTGTGAAATGTGTTCCATTTTTAAGTCGTTTTGGTTGTTGTAGTTTCTGCGACAAAAGTAGCATAAAAAAACGATATGCGAAACATAAAAATCAGCGTCCGCCGCCTCTCCGTGCGTCCGGACGCTGTTAAATTTTATGAAACTGTGTTTTTCATTTGTCTATCCGTGTTTTTAATAAAAGCAGGATACGTTTTAGTAAAAAAATCAGGTGAACCTGTTTTTTTCTGCTTTCGACTTTCACTGTCTTTAAATAAGACAGGCTGCGGTTCGGCATAGTCAAATTAGAAAAACTTGTGTTTTTCATTTGTCTCTGCGCTCACCTTGCACTATCTTTAAAGAAGATAGGCTGTGGTTCGGGGTAAAAAAATAATAGAAACAAGTTTCATTATTTTATTCTCCGCTCACCTTTCACTATCTTTGCAGCAAAATATACTAAACTCATCAATATGGGAGGATTTTTTGGAACCGTATCTAAAAAAAGCTGTAAAGCAGACCTGTTTTACGGCACAGACTATCACTCACATTTAGGTACCCGCCGCGGAGGCTTGGCTACCTATGACCCCGAGAAGGGATTTTCAAGGTCTATTCACAACTTAGAGAGCACCTATTTCAGAACAAAATTCGAACATGAACTTGACAAATTTGTCGGTAATTCCGGTATAGGTGTTATCAGCGATACCGACCCTCAGCCGATTATCATTCATTCTCATCTTGGCAAGTTTGCGATTGTTACCGTAGCGAAAATCGACAATATCCGGGAGCTTGAGGCAGAGATGCTCAAAACAAACATGCACTTTTCTGAACTTAGTTCGGGAAACATCAATCAGACGGAACTGATTGCCCTGCTGATTATTCAAGGAAAAACATTTGTTGAAGGTATCGAGAATGTTTATAATAAAGTGAAGGGTTCCTGCTCGATGTTGCTTCTGACGGAAAACGGTATCATTGCCGCTCGCGACAAACTCGGACGTACGCCGATTGTTGTCGGCAAGAAAGAAGATGCCATTGCCGTGGCAAGCGAAACAACCAGTTTCCCGAATCTGGATTATGAAATAGAACGCTATATCGGTCCGGGCGAGATTTTGCACATCACTGCCGACAGCATCGAACAGCTCCGCAAGCCGAATGAGGAAATGCAGATTTGTTCGTTCCTGTGGGTGTACTACGGATTCCCTACCTCGTGCTATGAAGGACGCAACGTAGAAGACGTGCGTTTTACGAGCGGTTTGAAAATGGGACAGAAGGACGACTCTGTGGTGGATTGCGCCTGCGGTATTCCTGATTCCGGCGTAGGTATGGCCTTGGGTTATGCCGAAGGTAAGGGAGTGCCCTACCACCGTGCGATTGCTAAATACACTCCGACATGGCCGCGCAGCTTTACTCCGACCAACCAGTCGATGCGTTCGCTGGTGGCAAAGATGAAACTTGTGCCCAACCGTGCGATGCTCGAAGGCAAGCGTCTGCTGTTCTGCGACGATTCGATTGTACGCGGTACGCAGTTACGCGACAACGTGAAGATTCTTTACGATTACGGAGCAAAGGAAGTGCATATGCGTATTGCCTGTCCGCCGCTCATTTATAGCTGTCCGTTCATTGGCTTCACTTCTTCGAAAGGTGTGTTGGAACTGATTACGCGCCGCATCATCAAGGAACTGGAAGGCGACGAAAACAAGAATCTGGAAAAATATGCCACAACCGATTCGCCGGAATACAAGCGGATGGTGGAAATTATCCGCGAACGCTTCGGTTTGACTTCTTTGAAGTTCAACACCGTGGAAACGCTTATCGAGGCTATCGGCCTGCCGAAATGCAAAGTGTGTACACACTGCTTCGACGGAACGAGCCATTTCTAACCGGTTGCGTTTACGCGGAATTAAGCATAGGGCCGCTCTTTCCTATACGGGGAGAGCGGCTTTTTGTGGAAAAATTACCTGAAATCAACGGCGAGTCGGGAGAAATTCCACACATGGGCGATAATGGTATATTTGTGGCATGTGATGCAAATGCTTGTTACTCAGTAGTATGGCTTGCTTGTCTGATGTTTGGCACGTCGGTTGCATCGTTAAAGGACGACAACTAATAAAAACATCATTAAAACTTACAGTCTATGAAAACTTTAGTATTGACAGTAGCGACCGTTATAGGTCTTAGTGCATCGGCATTTGCACTCCCGCAGGAATATAATGATTCTACTTCAGTAGCTCCGACAGAGCAGGTAACAACTCTTTCGGCAGAACAGCTTCCGGCAGCGGTGAAGGAGGCATTGGCAGCCAACTATCCGGATGCGACCATTTCGGAACTGAAAACCAACGGCGAAGTTTTCTTTGTGACGCTTCTGACCGATGACGGTTCAGTGAAGGAAGTAAAATTTGACTTTTCAGGTAATGAATTGTAATAACAACGCACAATTGAAGAGGCGGACTTGTTTGGAATTATTCCGGCAAGTCCGCTTTTTATGTGTGTAGAGGCAATGTGTGGATTTTTTTTGTGGAATTCCCCAAAAGTGTGGAAAATCTCCACTATGCCGAATTTGGCACGGAGGAATATGTTTTTGTGTAAGTTGTTGTTTGTCAGTATGTTCTTGCTATATTGCTCGGTTTGGCACAGACTTTGTGATATTAAAAGGCGAACAAAAGAACAAGAGAAAATGAAGACTCTGATAATCATCCTTATAGCAACAATAGGTTTAAACTTCACAGCATTTGCAGCCATAGAGCAAGATGCGACAACGATGGACAGTATCCAGGTAAAGCCGGTAACGGTGATTGAAACCGAGGAACTTCCGGAAGCCGTGAAGGAAGCGTTTGAACAAAGCTATCCCAAAGCTGTGGCAAATGAAATCCAGACAAACGGCACTGTCTACAAGATTGCCTATACGAATGCAGATGGGAGCTGTGGCTCCACACTTTTTGAATCCACTGGCAACGAAATGTAAAAATTAAAAACGAACTACTCACTATTGACAACTGACCCTAAAATTGCTTGGCAGTGATGCCCGGCAATTTTTTTATTTTGTGCCAGTGAGAAAATCCGCATTTTCAGAATCTTTTCAGTTTTAATTTGCTAACTTTGAAAAAAGACAGGCAAGGTGTGTCTTTAAAAACGAATGGACTATGAAAATTTTGATTGTAGAAGACGAAAAACAGTTGCGGGAAGTCATCAGTGAGTCCTTGCTGAAGGAGCGTTATGTGGTGGAAACGGCCGATACCGCCGCTGCCGCATTTGACAAGATAACGGCTTATGACTACGACTGCATTTTATTGGATATCATGCTCACCGACGGTAGCGGGCTCGACCTTCTGCGCAAGCTGAAAGAGATGGGCAAGCGCGAGAATGTGATTATCGTGTCGGCAAAGGATGCCATCGAGGACAAAATCGAAGGGCTGAATCTGGGTGCTGACGACTATCTGGCAAAGCCGTTCCATCTGGCAGAACTGAGTGCACGCATCCGGAGCGTGGCACGCCGCAACAATCACGGCGGCGACACGTCGATTCGCATCGGCAATTTGCGTATCGTTCCCGACAAGTTTGAGGTGTATGCCCACGACAAGCCTTTGGAACTCAGCCGTAAGGAATACGACATATTGGAATATTTCGTGAATCGCCGCGGCCGTCTTATCAACAAGCAGACGCTTGCCGAAACCGTGTGGGGCGACCATATCGACATGGTCGACAATTTTGACTTCATCTATGCCCATATCAAGAACCTCCGCAAGAAACTGAAGGATGCCGATGCCGGCATTGAAATCAAGGCGGTCTACGGATTTGGCTATAAAATGGAGGAAACGGAAGAATGAAGCTCATCTACCGCATAATCTACCGCATTTCACTCGCCATGGTACTTATCTTGGCGGCGTGGGCTGTGCTGTTCTATTTTGCCATAATGGGGGTGGTGAACGATGAGGTTGATGACCAGCTCGACGACTATTCCGAGCAGATTATGATAAAGGCGTTGAGCGGCGAGGAGCTTCCTGCTGTCAGCAACGGTACGAACAACCAGTACTATCTCGAGGAAATATCGGCGGCTGAGGCGTTGTCGCAGCCGCAAATCAGCTATGCCGATGAGGAGGTGTTCATCGTGTGGCTCGACGAAACGGAGCCGGCACGATTGCGCCACACGATATTCAAAAACATGGAGGACCGGTATTTCAAACTGACGGTTGCCACTCCGACTTTTGAAAAAGAGGATATCCGCGAAGCCATTCTCTACTGGATTGTCATTCTGTTCTGTTGTCTGGTCGTTGCCGTGGTAGCAATCAACTCGTTTGTGTTCTATCGCAGCATGCGTCCGCTGTATGTGTTCCTGAAATGGCTCGACAACTATCGGATAGGGCAGAAGAACAGTCCGCTCAACAACCCGACAAAAATTACGGAATTCCGCCGGTTGAACGAGGTGGGAGTGCGCACAATGGAGCGCAACGAGCGGCTCTACGAGCAGCAGCGCGAATTTACGGGAAATGCTTCCCATGAGTTGCAGACACCGCTTGCCATCAGCATCAACCGCGTGGAAATGCTGATGGAGGACGAGACGCTTACGCCCGAACAACTGGAAGCGTTGGCTAAAATCCACCATTCGCTGGGCAACATCGTGAAACTCAGCAAGTCGATGCTCTTGCTGTCGCGCATTGAAAACGGACAGTTCCCCGACACGACGAATGTGTCGTTCTCACGGATCGTCGACAATGTGCTTGACGATTACAAGGCGATATATTCCTATAAGGACATTCAGGTGGAAGTAGTGCGTGACGGAGATTTTGAGTGTGAAATCAACGAACAGTTGGCATCAATGCTCGTCACCAACTTGTTGAAGAACGCTTTCGTGCATACGGAAGAGGGCACAATCCGCATCAGCATAAGTGCCGGACAGTTTGCCGTCAGCAACGGACCGTCGGATGAGGCGCTCGATGGAGAAAGCATTTTCCACCGCTTCAATCAGGGTAAAAAGCGGAAAAACGAGTCGACCGGACTCGGATTGACCATTGTCCGTTCCATTTGCGAGCAGTTTGGACTGACGGTAAATTATTCGTTTGTTGATTCCTATCACACTTTCCGCATAGCAAAAAACCGATAATTTAACCACAATTAAGGAGCTAAATGCCTAAAGTACATATTCAACACACTATCTTTGCAAGTTGTAAAAAGAAAAAATAACACTACCGGTAATGAAAAAATACAATTTGTTGAACAACTCGTTAGGCTGGCTGATGTTTGTCGTTGCGGCAGTCACCTATCTGTTGACGCTGGAGCCTACTGCGAGTTTTTGGGATTGTGGCGAATTTATCGCACAAGGTAATAAACTCGAAGTGGGACACCCGCCCGGCAACCCGATTTTCATGCTTGCCGCGCGCTTCTTTGTCAATTTTGCTTCCGGACCGGATACGGTGGCAGTCTGTGTCAATGCGATGTCGGCATTGCTCAGTGCAGGAACCATCCTTCTGCTGTTCTGGACCATTACGCACCTTGTTCGCAAACTGATTACCAAAGACGAGGAAACGGAATACAGTTGGCAGCAGCTGCTTCTCATCATGGGCAGCGGCGTGGTAGGCGCTTTGGCCTATACCTGGAGCGACACATTCTGGTTCTCGGCTGTCGAAGGTGAGGTTTATGCCTTCTCTTCTTTCTGTACGGCATTGATTTTCTGGCTGATTCTCAAGTGGGAGAACCGTTGCGACCAGCCGCATTCCGACCGCTATCTCGTGGCGATTGCCTACACTATCGGTGTGTCGGTGGCTGTCCATCTGCTTAACCTGCTGTGTATTCCGGCCATCGTGCTCGTGTTCTACTACAAGAAATTCAAGAATACCAACGTCAAAGGTTCGCTGTTGGCACTGCTCGTTTCGTTCGGCATCATCGTGCTGATTCTGTTTGGACTTGTGCCGGGCTTCGTCGAAGTGGCACAGTATTTTGAACTGCTGTTTGTCAATACGTTCGGAATGAGCTTCAACTCCGGTGTAATTGCTTATACGGTAATCGTTTCCGTATTGTTCGTATGGGCAATCTACGAATTCTATCGTCAGGACAACCCGAGCCGCATGAAGCTGTCGTTCTTCCTCAGCATCGTGGCTTCCGGTATGTTCTTTATCGGCGACGGACTGGTTATCGCATTTGTGTTGACCGTTGTGTTGGCTTTGTATCTGTTCAAGTTCTGCAAGAAAGTGCCGGTTCGCATTTTCAACAATATCGTTCTCAGTGTGGCTGTGATTTTTATCGGTTATTCTTCGTATGCACTGATTCTGATTCGTTCGAACGCTCATACGCCGATGGACCAGAACTCTCCTGACAACGTATTTGCGTTGGCCGACTATCTCAACCGCGAGCAGTACGGCAAAACTCCGTTGCTCTACGGTCCGGTTTACAGTGCTTCCATTCTGTATGAAGCACAGCCGAACGGCACGCAGACCCCTGTCAAGAAATACGGCAAGGCCATTTATCGTAAAGAGGTGAAGACTACGCCTGATGCGCCCGACCGCTATATCAAAATCGGCTATGCCGAAGATTATGTGATGTCGCCGGAAATGAACATGCTTTTCCCGCGTCTCTACAGTTCTGCAATGGCGAAGTCCTATAGTGACTGGTTGGGAGGTATCAAGGGCAAACAGGTACAGGTTACTACACTTGTCGACAAAGACGGCAATGCATTGGCCTCGGAGTACCGTACGAAACCGACTGTCCGTGAAAACCTCGATTATTTTATCAATTATCAGCTGAACTATATGTATTGGCGTTATTTCATGTGGAATTTTGTTGGCCGTCAGAATGATATTCAGGGCCAGGGAGAAATCACTCACGGAAACTGGATAAGCGGCATTCCTGCCATCGATAATTTCCGCCTTGGCGACCAGTCGCTGCTGCCTGACGACTATGGCAAAGGCAACGCCGGACACAACGTATATTTCATGCTTCCACTGCTGCTCGGCATCATCGGTCTGCTCTGGCAGGCCTATAAGGGCAAACGTGGCATTGAGCAGTTCTGGGTAATATTCTTCTTGTTTTTCATGACGGGTATCGCCATTGTGCTTTATCTTAACCAGACACCGGGACAGCCGCGTGAACGTGACTACGCATTTGCCGGTTCGTTCTATGCTTATGCCATTTGGATTGGTATGGGTGTTGTGGGCTTGTGGCGCCTGCTCTGCCTGATTTTCAAGAATGTGCTCACAAAGGATGCTACGGCAGAATCCGGAAAGACTGCGTCCAACACGCTTGTTGTGGCTGCTGTGGTATTGGGCCTTGTAGTTCCGTTCCAGATGGTAAGCCAGACATGGGACGACCACGACCGTTCTGGCCGCTATGCCGCACGTGATTTCGGTATGAACTACCTGTCGAGTGTCGATGAAAACGGTATTATTTTCACCAACGGTGACAACGATACATTCCCCTTGTGGTATGTTCAGGAAGTGGAAGGCTGGCGTACGGATGTGCGCGTAGTGAACCTCAGCTACCTGTCAACCGACTGGTATATCAACCAGATGCGCCGTCCGGCTTACGAATCGGCTGCTCTGCCGATGCAGGCTCCGCGCGATGCGTTTGCTTACGACCGTCGTCAGTTCAACTACTTCATCAGTCCTGACACGGCGATGGTAGTGCCGGCTCAATCGGCTCTCAAGGCGTTGTATTCCGACGATTACAACAAGAACGCATGGGGCTTGCCGGAATTCAAATATCCGCAGATGTTTATCCCTGTCAATGCCGACGACGCCGTGAAGAACGGCATTGTGGCAGAAAAGGACCGTGATATGATTTCGGAATACATCCGTCTGAACATGCTCGCCGACCGCTACACGATGAGTGACGGCGGTATGAGCTCCAGCAAGGTAATGAGTATCGACATCATTTCGTCGGTTATCAACGAAGGCTGGAAACGTCCGATTTATTTCGCCATGACCGTTCCTGAAAGCTATTACGACGGCCTGATGCCGTATATGTCGTCAACGGGTATGGCTTATGAACTGACTCCGATTGAATACGGATACGACGGAACATTTGCCGTAAATACCGACAAGGCTTACCGCAATGTGACGGAGAAATTCCGTTGGGGCGGACTGGATGTGAAGTCGCCGGAAGATGCGCCGTATCTCGACGAAACAGTGCGCCGCATGGTGACTACTACCCGTAGTGCAATGGTTGACCTTGCTTCTGCCCTCGTTCTGGAAGGCTTGCAGGCTAAATCGCAGTTGACCGACACTATCGGCGGTGCGCTTCCGCTTGCCAAGGGTACTCCGGAATATGCGGAAACTGAAAAGTATATGAACGACCGCTTTGCGAAGGCTCACCACATTCTCGACCTTATCGAGCAGAAGCTGCCGGCGTTTGCTTCGCCTTACGCCGTACAGATTGGCCAGCAAATAGCCCAGATTTCCTATCTGTTGGGCAGCGAAGCCGGAATGAAGGACGACACTGAACGTGCGAAACGCATTATCGAGAGCGAGCTTTTGCGCTGGGGACAGTATGTACGCTACTATCAGTCGCTGAACCCGCGTCAGTACAGCCTGCTGACAAATACCGACATGTATGTCGACACTTACTATCTGATGGAATTGCTTCAGCTCCACAACACGATTATGCCGGAAGAAACGGAAGCCGTGATGAAGCGTCTGCAGGCAGAAGGTGTCAACCTTGAGCGCGTATTTGCACGCTATCCGAAAGCTAACGAACAATAAGAAATGACCAATAACTGACCGCTGAAGTGAATGCCGGCAGGCTTCGCTTCGGCGGTTTTTAATTTTATTGACTGCTAATGTTTATTGAACAGCCACCATTGCTCTACAGAATGCTGTTTCCGGAAACCGTCTGGCGTATTCCGATGAAGGACAAGGCCGTGTATCTGACTTTCGACGACGGTCCGATTCCGGAAGTAACTCCCTGGGTGCTTGATTTGCTCGACAAATACGGTATCAAGGCCACCTTCTTCTGTGTGGGCGACAATGTAAGGAAGCATCCCGAAACCTATGCGGAGGTGCTGCGTCGTGGACATAGTGTGGGAAACCATACGATGCACCACCTGCAAGGCTCTATCGTGCGTCGCAAACGCTATATTGCCGACATAGAGGAAGCGCACGGATATATCGACAGTGCCCTGTTCCGTCCGCCTCACGGACTGATACGCTGGAAACAGGCGGCCGCTATCAAGGACAATATGCGCATTGTGATGTACGACCTCGTTACGCGCGACTACAGTAAGAAACTGAACGGCGAACAGGTGCTTGAGAATGTGAAGCGTTACGTGAGAAACGGCTCGATTGTCGTGTTCCACGATTCGCTGAAAGCGGAAAAGAACCTGCGCTACGCCTTGCCGCGTGCGATTGAATGGCTTCAGGAAAATGGATACCGTTTCCTCCCCATCCCTATGTAAGGAACAGCTCCGGGAACGGATTCTTGCCTGTGGGTTTGATGCCTGTGGGTTTGCCCGCGTGCATCCGGTTGCGGATGCCGCCGTTGCGGAATATCGCAGTTGGCTCGATGCGGGAAAACATTTCACGATGGGCTATATGGAAAACCATCAGGAGGTGCGCGACAATCCGGCTCTGCTGCTCGACGGTGCCCGCACGGTCATCTGTGTTGCGCTCAACTACTATCCCCGGCAGCTTCAGCCTGCCGATGCGCCGCAATTCTCCTATTATGCCTATGGAAAGGACTATCACGATGTCATACGCCGGAAACTGGCGGAAGTGACCGACTATATGCAGTCGACAACCGGCTGCCGTTGCCGTGTATGCGTGGATTCCGCTCCCATACGCGAACGCTATTGGGCGCAGGAAGCCGGAATAGGCTTTGTGGGACGCAACAACCAGCTGATAATACCCGGAAAAGGCTCTTATTTTTTCCTTGCCGAAATTGTCACGACGCTTGAATTCGAACCCGACGAACCCTGCCGTCTGCGTTGTGCCGACTGCCGCCGTTGCGTCGATGCTTGTCCCGCTTGTGCGCTGCCCGGCGATTACGCGGCTTTAGACGCCCGCTCCTGCCTTTCATGCCTTACGATTGAATATCGGAACGAATTGGACGAGAAAGTGGCTGAGAAGCTCGGAAAACGCGTCTACGGGTGTGACGAATGCCAGAAGGTATGTCCGCATAACCGTTTTGCCCGGCCGACGGGTGTGGACGAGTTTGTCCCGGCATCGGAATTCCTGTCGCTGACGTTCGATTCTCTGCGACAGATGAGCGGGGACGATTTCCGCCGCATATTCAAAGGTTCGGCGGTGAAACGCGCCAAATATGCCGGACTGATGCGGAATGTGGAAGCCGCCCTCCGGGGAATGGAAAAGAAAGGGAAATAACGAAAAAAGCCGGCGTTGAGCCGGCTTTCTTGTATTGAAAAAGTTTGTTTATGTTGCTTGTATGGCTTAGTCGATAATGTCGAAGCCTGTGTAAGGAACAAGCACTTTCGGAATGCGGATGCCTTCCGGAGTCTGGTTGTTCTCCAACAGGGCTGCCATGATACGCGGCAAGGCAAGAGCGGAGCCGTTCAGCGTGTGGCAGAGCGTCATCTTCTTGTTGGCGTCGCGGTAGCGGCAGTGCAGACGGTTTGCCTGATAGCTTTCGAAGTTGGAAACGGAGCTGACTTCCAACCAGCGTTGCTGTGCGGCAGAGTACACTTCAAAGTCGAAAGTGATGGCGGAAGTGAAGCTCATGTCGCCGCCGCAAAGGCGAAGGATGTGCCAAGGCAGTTCCAGTTTTTCGAGCAGGCCTTGAACGTGGTCCTTCATTTCCTCAAGGGCTGCGTAAGAGTTTTCAGGCTTTTCGATGCGGACGATTTCCACTTTGTCGAACTGGTGCAGACGGTTGAGGCCGCGTACGTCCTTACCGTAGGAACCGGCTTCACGACGGAAGCAGGCAGAGTATGCACAATTCTTCTTAGGAAGATCCTTTTCTTCGAAAATCACGTCACGGTAGATGTTGGTCACCGGAACTTCGGCTGTCGGAATCAGGTAGAGGTTGTCGAGGTTACAGTGGTACATCTGTCCTTCCTTGTCAGGAAGTTGTCCTGTTCCGTAGCCTGATGCCTCGTTTACAACGTAAGGCGGTTGAGTTTCCAGATAGCCTGCTTTTGAAGCTTCGTCGAGGAAGAACTGGATAAGTGCGCGTTGCAGTTTTGCACCCTTGCCGAAGTAGACAGGGAAACCTGCACCGGTGATTTTCACACCCAGTTCAAAGTCGATAAGGTTGTATTTCTTGGCCAGTTCCCAGTGTGGCAGTGCATCGGCCGGAAGATTAGGCATCGGACCGCCTTCCTTTTCCACGATGTTGTCCTCGGCTGTTTTTCCTTCCGGAACCATGGCACAAGGAGTGTTCGGGATGTTGAGAAGGATGTTGGTGATTTCGTCGGCAGCCTGGTTCAGCTCCTCTTCAATCTGTTTGTTCTTTTCCTTCAGTTCGGCAACGGCTGCCTTAACGTTTTCAGCCTCTTCTTTTTTGCCATCCTTCATCAGTCCGCCGATTTGTGCGGCAAGTTTTTTCAGTTCCGCACCGTTCTGGTCGAATTGTGTCTGGGCAGCACGGCGTTTTTTGTCCAGGTCGAGAATATGGTTGATTTGTTCCTCTCCATCGAAGTTCTTAACTTTCAAACGGTCGATGATGGCTTGAGGATTTTCTTTAATTGCTGCAAGTGTTAACATTGTTCGATATGCAAAAATGTGAAACGATTAAGCCAAAAGTTCACGCACTTTGGCCGAAATTGCTTTTCCGTCGGCTTTGCCGGCAAGTTCCTTAGTGGCGGTACCCATTACCTTGCCCATATCTTTGGCAGAAGTGGCGCCAACCTTTTCGATGATGGCTTTCAGGGCGGCTGTCAGCTCTTCTTCCGACATTTGTTTCGGCAGATAGCTTTCGATTACGGCTGCCTGTGCAAGCTCTTCTTCTGCAAGTTCCGGACGGTTCTGCTCAACGTAGATAGCCGCGCTTTCCTTGCGCTGTTTCACCATTTTGACGAGAATTTTCATTGCCGCATCGTCGGCAAGTTCTCCGTCTCCGCCTTTCGCAGTCTTGGCTTCAAGAAATTCCTTTTTCACCCCTCTCAAGGCTTCCAGACGCACTTTGTCGCGTGCGAGCATAGCCGCCTTGATGTCGGCGCTGACTGTATCAAAAAGATTCATAATAGTATGTTTTTAAAGTTTCTAATTCATTCTTTGGCGGTTAGAACACAATTGTCTTGGTCTTACCGTTGTCGTACATCGTACCCGGTTTCTGGTCGGGTTTCTGGCTTTCCGAAAGCATCTCCCATTCCTTGCGGAGCGCAGAGTCGTTGCCGCGCTTGAATGTCGGGTTCTTTTCGATGAAGCTGATGAGGCTGTCGTTGTCCATCTGGTCGGCGCCGAGCAGAATGTAGCGTGCGCGTGCCATTTCGCGGTCGCGTCCGGCTATCTTGCTTTCGCCGTATTCCTTGGCAATGCGGTCGGTATTCGTAGGCTGCGTGTCCTTGCTCTTGCCTTTGTCGCTCTTTTTGCCGGTACCTACCGGTGAGTTTTCATTATTAAGGCTCAAGTCGAAACCGGCTGCAAGAATGGTGATTTTAACCTTGCTGCCGAGCGAGTTGTCGACCGTACGACCCCAGATGACTTCAACATCCTTTGCAAAATTAGTCATAAATCTTGTTATCTCATCCATTTCGCCGATAGTAAATTGATTTTCGGCGTCGTTGGCGTAATAGATGTTGAACAGGAAGCGCTTTGATGTCTCGACATCGCGGTTCTTGAGCAGTGGAGAGTTGAGGGCATTTTCGATGGCCTTTGTGACACGGTTTTCGCCGTCGCCGTAACCGGTACTGATGATGGCCGTCTTACCGCTTTTCAGCGTCGTTTCCACATCCTTGAAGTCGATGTTCGTTTCACCGTGGGTGTTGATCATCTCTGAAATGCTGGCAGCCGCGATGGTCAGCGTGTCGTCGGCTTTGGCAAAGGCATTGTCGAGGGTGAGGTCCTTGTAGATTTCCGTCAGGCGTTCGTTGTTGATGACCAGCATGGCGTCGACATATTTGTTCATCTCTTCCGCACCGTCGAGTGCCTTCATGATTTTCTTGTTGCCTTCGAACAGGAACGGAATAGTGACGATACCGATGGTCAGTTTCCCTTTTTCACGGGCAATGCGTGCAACGACCGGAGCGGCACCTGTTCCCGTTCCGCCGCCCATACCTGCGGTGATGAACACCATTTTCGTGTCTTCGTCAAACAGTTCGGCCAGTTCCTGCTCGCTCTCTTCGGCGGCTGCTTTTGCCACTTCCGGCATGTCGCCTGCGCCCAGACCGGTAGAACCGAGTTGGATTTTCTTCGGTACGGGAGAGTTTGCCAGTGCCTGGCGGTCGGTATTTGTTACCACGAAGCTGACACCGGGTATGTTTTGGCGGTACATGTGGTTGACGGCATTGTCGCCGCCACCGCCTACACCGATAACTTTGATGATGGGTTTGCCGTTTTCGTTGAAGCTGTTGTTGATGGCCGGCATGTCAGATTCCGGAAAAACTGTAGAGTTTTTTGCTATTTCGTCGCTGTTCATAATCATGTCATTTTTTAGCCTGGCTTTTGGGTGAGCCTGTTGTCTGAGTTAAATCTGTGGTCTCGTAGTTATCAAAAGAGTTCCGTTTCAGTTTCCGGATTGTTCGTTTCATTCATTGTTCCCGTTGCAAATTCATCGCCGTAGGTCTCGCGGAATTCATTTTCCAGTTGCAGTTCCAGCTGCGATGACAGCAATGTGATTCTTACCTTCTCGCCGAGGGAGTTGTCTATGCTAATCGACCAGCAGACCTCAATGTCCGTGGCAAAGTTATGCATAAATTCGTTTAACTGGTCCATTTCTCCAATCTTTAACGCAATGTCGGGTGCGTTTGAGTAGTAAATTTTGACTAAGACTTTTTTTGCGGAGAAAGGCTTTGCCAGTTTGTTCAGCGGAGAAGCGGCTATCTTTTCCAATGCCTGACGGATGCGTTTGTGGCCGGAGGCTTCATCTGTCACGATTGTCGTGGCCCCTGCGTTGTGCAGAAAAACGAGCAGGTCGTGCAGGTCTACCGCCATGGTATCCATCGTTTGACAAAGTGTCACGCAATTCTCAATCATTTCCGACACGCAGCGGTTCGACATGGAGAAGGCGTTGGCGAACGTCAGGTCGGCATAGCATTCCTGGAGGCGGGCATTGTTGACAAGCACGGTGGCATTGGCAAATTCACCGATGACCCGGGCCTGTTGGACGGCTTTCCGTATGGTCTTGTCGCCCTCAAAATGGAAGGGAAGTGTGGCCACCATAACGGTAAGCAGCTGCTTGCGTTTGGTGATGCGGCTGATGGCACGTGCGATTCCCACTCCTGTGTTTCCTCCCAGTCCGGTGATGATAAACACCATCTTGATACCGTCTTTCAGAATTGCCGAAATGAGGTTGGCATTATCGGACACGGATTTTTCCACATTCTGTTGTGCGTCGGGGGGCAGCTGGATTTTGCGCATGACAGTCGACTGTTCCAGACATTCCATATCGGTGTCGACGACGGCGAAGCGCACATTGTCGATGCCTTTTACGTTGAGCTGGCTGACAATGCTGCAACCGGCGCTTCCGGCTCCGATGACGGCTATCTGCGGATACAGGCTGTTTTCCACAATGTCGCTGTGTCCCATTTCCTCCAGCGGAAAAACCGTTGAATTTTTCAGTATGTCAATACTGTTCATCAGAGTCGTCGGTTTTTAGGGCTGTTGTCGTTTTCCTCCTCGTCTTCTTCGAAAATTCTGTCGTCATTGGCTATTGTAGCTAATTTCTCGCGGACTTTGGTCCAGAATCCTTTTCCTGAAGACTTTGCCGGTTTCTTTTTCTTCTTTTCTTCCTCCTCTTCTTCCTCTTCCGGCTGTTCGTATTCGTCGATTTGAGGCAGAGGGGGTAGCTCTTTCTTTTCTTCGATTTCTGTGAGGCAGGAATCGTTGCCCAGAATATTTGCGGCAGCATCGGCGATGCTCAGTATCTGAAGTTTCTGGTTCAGGCTTGCGTCGTTCTGGTTGCCCGGCAGGAAGCCCTTCCGTACGTTCATTTTCGTAGCTTGGGAGAGCAGTTCGAGGAATCCTTTCAGTTCGCAGCCGCCTCCGATGGCAACGATGCCCGCAGGCAGTGTTTCCGCGTCAAAACCGGCAATCTGGAGTTGGTAGGCAATGTTTTCCGCAATTTCTCCGGCACGGGCTGTGACAAGGTTGGAGAAATCAAGCGGATTGATGTTGCCGACATTGAATTTCGGAGCGTCGTCGCTTGAAGCGATAGCGTTGCCGTAGTCGCGTTTCAGTCTTTCTGCGTTTTCCTCAAGAATATTCAGCGATGTGAGGTCACGCGTGATGTTTTTCGAGCCCATCGGGAGCACGTTCAGATACATCAACCGGTCGTTCTTGTAGATGGACACGGTAGTGGTTTCAGCTCCGTGGTCGACAAGCATACAGCCCAGACGGCGTTCTTCCGGAGTCAGGACGATTTTAGCTACGGCAAGCGGAGTGACGATAATGTCCTTCAGCTTGATATCCATTCCCAGACTGTTGAACACCATGCCGATGTTGCGGATAATCTGCTGGCGGCACACGATGACATTGTAGGATGCTGACAGGTGTGCACCTACAATACCGATAGGATTTGAATGTTCGGTCTGGTCGATTTCGAAGGAGCGTGGATATGTGCCCAACACCTTGAAATCGGAATATTCTTCAGCGGCTTCCCGTTCAAGAGCCTTGATGTCGCTTTCCTGTATCGGGGTGTCGACGGAGAGATCCTTGCTGAAATTCGCCACCTCATTGTGCAGCGAGCGGCAGTCGATGCCGACGAACACCTTGGTCACTTTGCGCGGGTTGATTTTATCGTCCTTCTCGATGGCTTGAATCAGCGTGCTTACATGCTGGTTGGTCTTTTCCACGTTTACGACATTTCCGTAGCGGATGCAGTCAGTGGCCGACACCTTGTGGTAGCACAAGATGGTCACATTTTTGTTCTCGTTGACACTCGCCGCCGTTGCGGAGATGTGCGAGCTGGCTATTTCGATAGCTACAATGAATTTCCTGTCCATAATATCGCTGAATTAAAGAGTTAATTGTCGGTCGTTTTCTTTTTTTCTGATTTTTCCACCATTTCCAGAGTCGGAGCCTCCTCCTCAGTTGTCGGGTCATAGGTCTCGATGGACAGCCGCGACTTCTTGTTTCGTTTTGTGGCCACAATCTGGTGGTCCCATTTCAGGTTGATGGTGTCGTAGGTTTCCCAGCCTTTCACCGGCATGACTTCCTTGTACATGCGCATCAGTTTCGCAAATTTCGACTGGAAGTGGTCGGTTGTTCCCATGTTGATGATATGTCCCACAATGTTGGGAACAATGAAGATGTTGTTCGTATCCTTCACCTCCACTTGTGTCACAAGGTTGCGCAGGAATTCGTCCTTTTCAATGTATTCCAGCATGGGCAGCAACTTCAGCGGTTCCGTGTAGTTGGTGAAGTTGCCTGTCACTACCGGCAGGTCGATGAAGATGTTGGCGTTGGCCGCCATCCGTTTGCCCTGTCGGTTCAGGTAGTAGCTCCCCGTGCTGTCGAAAATCCGCATGACGGGCTTTATCGGGACAATGTCGAGATGCACGATTCCGTCGTTGGTTATGTAGCATTCGGCCGACTCCACATAGTCCTTGCCGTTGAACATGGCTTCAATTTTGTCGATGCCGGCTTCACTCACCGGCTTGTTTTTCGGATTTAGTCTTTCCCTGTCCAGCTCGCTGAGGATGAACTCCTTGGTCACATAGTTGGTGGAGCTATCCTCAATATTGACAGTCAGACCCGTACACGTCTCCCCGGCGGAGAATTTCCCCGTCCAGAAGAATGTGGCAATCAGGTAGACCGCCAAAATGACAGCTGTCGTTATCAATAATATTTTTTTCAATGTCTCACTGTTTTAATACTTTGCATATTTCCGGCAGGTAGTTGCAGATGTCGCCTGCTCCTGCTGTCAATAGCACGTCAAAGTTATGTTTTTTTATTGTGTTTATCAAATCTTCCTTCTTGCAGAGAGCTTTGTTGGGGCAGGTGATATCCTTGAATATCAGTTCAGAAGTCACTCCCTCAATAGGCAGCTCGCGGGCAGGATAGATGTCGAGCAGCAACACTTCGTCGGCGAGCGACAGGGCAGCGGCAAATTCCGGAGCAAAGTCGCGGGTGCGCGTGTAGAGGTGTGGCTGGAATATTACGCTGAGGCGGCGGTGTGGATAGAGGTCCTTCACCGACTTGATGCTCGCCTTCAGTTCGTCGGGGTGATGGGCATAGTCGTCGATGACCACTTTGCCGTGTTCGCCCGGCTCTTTCATCCAGAATTCAAAGCGGCGTTTCGGTCCCTGGAATGAAGCGATAGCCTGCTTCATCGTTTCGCTGTCAATGTTTTCCAACTGGCAGACGGCCAGAGCCGCTACGGCATTTTCTATGTTGATGTCGACCGGTACACCCAGTGAGATATCCTTTATCGTGCCCTTGACACCGACAAAGTCGAACAGGATTTCTCCGTCGCCTTTCCGGATGTTTTCCGCATGGAAGTCACCCTCGCTGCGCGAATAGTGGTAGACGGTTACGCCTTCCTGTACGCGTGGACGCATTTTCAGGCCCGTGTGGCATATCAATGCGCCTCCCGGTTGTATCAGCTCAGTGAAGTGGGCAAAACTCTCCAGATAGGCCTCTTCTGTGCCGTAGATGTCCAGATGGTCGGGGTCGGTTGCCGTCACTACGGCAATATACGGGTTCAGCCAGTGGAATGAGCGGTCGAACTCGTCGGCTTCAATGACCGAATACGGGCTTGTTTCGCTCAGCAGGAAATTGCTGTCATAGTTGCGCAGAATACCGCCGAGGAAAGCGTTGCATCCCACTTCCGAAGAGTGGAGAATGTGAGCAATCATGCTCGATGTGGTTGTTTTTCCGTGAGTACCTGCCACACACAGACCTTTTGAGTCGTGAGTGATAAGCCCGAGCACCTGTGAACGCTTCATGATGTCGAAACCGTTGTTGCGGAAATACTGCAATCCTGCATGGGTGGCAGGAACGGCGGGCGTGTAGACAACCAATGTATTTTCCTTGTCTCGGCAGTAGGCAGGGATTTCCTCCGCGTCTTCGTTGTAGGTGATTTCAGTTCCTTCAGCCACAAGTTCGTCCGTAAGCTGCGTTCTTGTGCGGTCGTAGCCTGCCACTTTGCAGCCTTTGGAGAGATAGTATCTTACGAGTGCCGCCATGCCGATTCCTCCGGCGCCGACAAAATAGATGTTCGAATATGTTTTTTTCATTTATTTTTTCCTTTCGATTATTTCAAATACTCTGTCAACAATTTTCTCTACGGCATTGTTGAGAGCCATTCCCTTTACATTGTCGGAAATGGTTTTCAGCTTGTCGCTGTCGCTGAGCAGAGTGAGTACGGTTTCAATGAGTTTCTGAGGCGCATCCTTGTCGCTGACCATCATGGCTGCCTGGCGGTTGACGAGTGCCAGGGCATTTTTAGTCTGGTGGTCTTCGGCCACGTTTGGCGAAGGAACGAGGATGGATGCCTTGCCCAACAGCTGGAGTTCGGAAATGGAGCTTGCTCCGGCTCTCGACACAACCAGGTCGGCTGCACGGTAGGCTTCGTCCATGTTGCTGACGAATGCCGTTTGAACAACATTGCCCGGTTTCTTTTCCGCCATGACCTTCTTGGCATCTTCGTCGTAGAATTTGCCGGTCTGCCAGATGAACTGCACATTCTCGCCTGCAATGCGGTCAAGGCTGTCGGCAATGCAGCCGTTGATGGTTCTTGCACCAAGGCTGCCTCCAACTACAAGCACTGTTGGCTTGTCGGGGTCGAGTCCGAAACGCTTGCGCGCTTCCTGCGGTGTCAGTTGGCAGTTGAGGATATTCTGACGTACCGGATTGCCGGTAACGAGTATTTTTTCAGCCGGGAAGAAACGTTCCATGCCTTCGTAGGCTACGCAGATGGCATCCGCCTTTTCTGCGAGCAGCTTGTTGGTTACGCCTGCATAGGAGTTCTGTTCCTGAAGAAGGGTAGGGATTCCCCGTTTCTGCGCTTCTTTCAGCATCGGTCCGCTGGCGTATCCGCCCACGCCGATGGCAATGTCGGGATTGAAGTCCTTCAGGATGCTTTTTGCCTTGCGCATGCTTTTGTAAAGACGGAAAAGCACGGCAAAGTTGCGCAGCAGGTTGTGGCGGTCAAAGCCGCTGACGGGCAGGCCTATGATAGGATAGCCGGCGGCGGGTACCTTTTCCATTTCCATGCGGTTTTCCGCTCCGACAAAAAGAATTTCGGCTTCCGGACAACGTTCCTTGATACCGTTTGCAATGGACAGGGCCGGGAAAATATGTCCTCCCGTACCGCCTCCGCTGATGAGTGCTTTTATTTTCATAACCACGACTTTTTGTTGTTATTCTTTAGTTGGGTTGGCGGCGCTAATGGATTCAGGCACTACCGTTTTGTCTTTGTTCTTCTCGTTTTCCATATTGACGCTCCGGCTGACGCTGAGAATGACTCCGAACGTCGCGCCGCAAATCAGGATGGCGCTACCGCCTTTGGAAATCATCGGCAAGGTCTGTCCCGATACGGGGAAGAAGCCGACGTTGATGGCGATATGGAAATAGGCCTGGAGCACAATCATCACCGCCGCGCCCATTACGAGGAATGCCGGATAGGCCCGTTTGCATTTCCGGGCAATGTTGCCGGCACGGATAAGCAGGATGAAAAATGCCAAACAGAGAAGAGTTCCTCCAAAAAATCCCCAGTCTTCGACGATGATGGAATAGACATAGTCGGAGAATGCCAGCGGCAGACGGCTGCTTTCGCGTGAGTTGCCCGGGAGCACTCCGAATACCCGTCCGTTGGCCTGTGCCATGTAGGCATACATTTCCTGCTGGTTGTCGGGCGTGATTTCCTTTTCATATAGAGGAACGGAGTCCGTGTGGTTGCTGAAAAACTTTTCAAGACGCTTTCCCCAGGTGGCATCACGCAACTTGCTCTCTTCCGCTTTGCCCGCTACCGTTTCGATGTGATCTTCGTCCAATTTCTCCAATTGGTATTCGTCGATTTTGCCCTTGATGAACAGCAACAGGGCTATCACGATGGCGTAGATACCGATGATTTTCATCAGGTTCTTGAATGAAATACGCCCGATGATGAGCATGCTGAAGCTGATGCACATGAACAGAATCGTATTCGTCATACCCTGAAGAATCAGGATGACACCGAAGATGGTTACGATGCTGACACACCATATCAAACCTTTGTTGCTGATGGTGTTGTTATGGATGTTTCGCGAGAGGAAATAGGCCAGAAGGAAAACTACCGAGAGTTTTGCCATTTCCACGGACTGGATGGTGATAGGCCCGAGCCGGAGCGCACGCTGCGCACCGTTGACCGTTCCTCCGAAAAACAGGATGTAAATCATTATGAAGAATGTGATCACGCCAAAAATCAATGACGGAAGCACCAGTTTTGAATAGTGAATCCGCTGGACTGCAAACATGGCTATGGTCGCACCCCCCAAAAAGACGCAGTGTTTGATGAACGGCATATAAATGCTGCCGGCATCGCTAATTTCCCTACTTGACGCACTGAACGACTCCACTACCGACACGATGAGCAGGAAGAAGAAAAGTCCGATGATATAAGGGTCGGATTTTGGTTTCTTCTTCAGCAAATCTTCGGCCGGAGCCGTGTTCGTCTGTTCTACATTTTCAACCATTGTTACTGCAAATTATTGTTTGTTCATTTTGTTTACACAGTCCTTGAACTGGCGTCCGCGGTCTTCGTAGCTCTTGAAGAGGTCGAAGCTGGCACAGCAGGGTGACAGCAGAACCGTTTCGCCCGGTTTGGCAATGCGAGCGCATTCGCTTACGGCTTCTTCCATGCTGTGGGTGTCGGCGATATAAGGCACTTTTCCGGCGAAGAAGTCCTTGATTTTCGTGTTGTCCTTACCCATGCACACGATGGCGCTTACTTTTGCCTTTACGAACTTCTCGATTTCCGAATAGTCGTTGCCTTTATCCTTGCCGCCAAGAATCAGCACAATCGGAGTGTTGACGCTTTCCAGTGCATACCAGCAGGAATTGACGTTGGTAGCTTTCGAGTCGTTGATATAGCGTACGCCGTCGATTGTAGCCACATATTCCAGACGGTGTTCAACGGCTTCGAAATCGGACAGCGCCTTGCGGATGACGTCCTTCTTGATGTCAAGCAGCGAAGCCGACAAACCTGCTGCCATTGAGTTGTAGAGGTTGTGGAGTCCCGGCAGGGAAAGTTCGTCGACTGGCATGTCGAAACCTTCGTGGCCTACAGGGCGGAATTTCAATGTTTCTTCGTCCTTGAACGCGCAGGCGCCTTCCTCGTTGAATTCAGAGAACGGCAGCATGGTGGCCTCTACGTTGAGGTGTTTCAGCTGTTCGGAAATGATTGGGTCATCTTCCCAGAAGATGAATGAATCCTCTTTTGTCTGGTTCTGGAGAATGCGGAACTTGGCTTTCACATAGTTCTCCATTTTGTGTTCGTAGCGGTCAAGATGGTCGGGCGTGATGTTCATAATCACGGCGATGTTGGCCTTGAACTTATACATGTTGTCGAGCTGGAAGCTGCTCAGCTCGATTACGTACACATCGTGTTTTGATGTAGCCACCTGATAGGCAAGGCTTGTGCCTACGTTTCCGGCGAGTCCTACGTTCAGACCGGCATCCTTCAGGATGTGGTAGGTCAGCATGGTGGTTGTCGTTTTTCCGTTGCTACCGGTGATACATACCATTTTTGCATCCGTATAGCGTCCTGCGAATTCTATTTCCGAAATCACCGGAATGTTTTTCGACAACACCTTTTGGATAATAGGCGCAGTATCCGGAATGCCCGGACTTTTCACCACTTCGTCGGCAGCGAGAATCTTGGCTTCGGTGTGCGAGCCTTCTTCCCAGGCTATGCCGTACTCGTCAAGACGCGCCTTGTATTTGTCGGCAATGGTTCCGGCGTCGGAGAGCCATACGTCCATTCCTTTCACTTTGGCGAGAACAGCTGCACCTACGCCGCTTTCTCCGCCTCCAAGCACTGCAATTCTTCGAGTCATTATCTGATTTTTAAAGTTATAAATGTCAATATAGCAAGCAATATGCCAATAATCCAGAAACGCACCACGATTTTTGATTCCGGTATCGGTGTCACCGGTTTCTGCCAGCAGGCGTCAATGCCGGAGTTGCCGGCTTTCTGGAAATGGTGGTGGAGCGGTGCCATCTTGAAGATACGGCGCCCTGTTCCGGTTTTCTTTTTAGTGTATTTGAAATAGCTTGTCTGCATGATGACTGACAAGTTTTCCACCAGGAAAATACCGCAGAGGATAGGGATGAGCAGCTCCTTGCGGGTGAGGATGGCAAATACGCCGATAATGCCGCCCAGTGTCAGACTGCCGGTGTCGCCCATGAATACCTGTGCCGGATAGGCATTGTACCACAGGAAGCCGATGAGTGCGCCGATAAATGCCGCTGCATATACCATCAATTCGCCGCTACCCGGTATGTACATGATGTTGAGGTAGGACGAGTAGATGATGTTGCCCCCCAGATAGCACATGATGGCAAGCGCGACGCCTATGATGGCCGATGTTCCTGTTGCCAGGCCGTCGAGGCCGTCAGTCAGGTTGGCGCCATTGGAAACGGCTGCCACTACGAATATTGTCACTAGAATGAACAGCACCCATCCGCCGGTTTCGGCATGGTCGCCCATCCATTTTGTGAACCAGGTGTAGTCAAGGTTGTTGCTTTTCACAAACGGGATGGTGGTGATAGGGCGTTTTTCTTCCTTCGTCTTGTAGGTGACTTCAATTTCCGCACTGTTTCCGCGCTGAACTTCAATATTTTCGCGGACTACAATGTTCGGGCTGAGGTACATCGTCAGACCTACGATAAGGCCGACACCCACTTGGCCCACAATCTTGTATTTTCCGGCCAGACCGTCCTTGTTGTGCATTTGGATTTTCTTGAAGTCATCGAGAAATCCGATGGCACCCAGCAGGATGGTGGAGACAATCATCAACTGCATGTAGATGTTCGTCAAGTCGCCGAGCAGGAGGCTTGGAACAAGGATGGAAATGATGATGATGATACCGCCCATGGTCGGTGTTCCGGTTTTCTTCATTTGTCCTTCGAGGTCAAGGTCGCGGACAATTTCGCCCACCTGCATTTTCTGCAGACGGTCGATGATGCGCCGGCCGATGACTGTGGCAATGAAGATTGACAATATCAAGGCAACTCCCGAACGGAACGTCAGGTAGTCGGCAAGACGTGCGCCGGGAATGTTGAACTGTTCCAGATATTGGAATAAGTGATACAGCATATTTTATGACAGTTTATCGTGTTAGCGTTTCCTCTTTGAAAATTTCCAGTACCACTTCCTTGTCGTCGAAATGGTGTTTCACACCGCAAATTTCCTGATAGTTCTCGTGGCCTTTTCCGGCAATGACAATCACGTCGCCTTTTCCGGCAAGCTGTGTGGCTGTGCGGATGGCTTCCTTACGGTCGGTGATGCGGAGCGTATGTGCTCTGTCGGCTGCATCGAGTCCGGCTGCCATGTCGTTCAGAATGTCGTTCGGGTCTTCAAAACGAGGGTTGTCGGAAGTAAGTACCAGTTTGTCGCTCCATTTTGCCGCTTCTTTTGCCATGATAGGGCGTTTTCCCTTGTCGCGGTTGCCGCCTGCTCCCACAACGGTGATGATATGGCGGTCGGGGCCTACCACTTCACGCACGGTGCTCAGCACGTTGACAAGTGCGTCGGGAGTATGGGCGTAATCGACAATTGCCGTATAGCCCAGCGGTGATTCGAATGTCTGGAAACGTCCGGCTACCGGAACGAGCAGACTCATTTTCACCAGCAGTTCCTCTTCGTCGAAACCGAGCAGGCGCATCGCTCCGTAAACAGCCAGCAGGTTGTAGGCATTGAATTTGCCGGTGAACATCGTTTCCACTTCGTGGCCGTCGATTTTCAGCAGCATGCCGTTGAGGCGGTTTTCGATGATGGAGCAGCGGAAATCGGCTTCCGTGCGCAGCGAATAGGTGTGCTTGGAGGCTGCCGTATTCTGAAGCATTACCGCTCCCGCCTTGTCGTCAGCGTTTACAAGAGCAAAGGCCGAAGCCGGCAGAATGTCGAAGAAGCGTTTTTTCGCTTTCAGATAGGCATCCACTGTCTTGTGATAGTCGAGGTGGTCGCGTGTAAGGTTGGAGAATATGGCTCCGGCAAAGTGCAGACCGTCGATGCGGTGCTGGTCGGCTGCGTGTGAGCTGACTTCCATGAATACATATTCGCATCCCTCTTCCACCATTTCGCTCATCAGGCGGTTAAGGGTGATTTGGTCGGGTGTTGTCTGTGTAGCCGGTACAGGCTTGCCGTCAATGTAGTTGCATACGGTGGAGAACAGTCCAGCCTTGTAGCCCAGTTTGCGGGCAAGTTCGTAGAGTAGGGTAGCGGTAGTTGTTTTACCGTTTGTGCCTGTCACGCCTACGAGCTTCATCTTCTTTGATGGATTGTCGTACCATTCAGAAGCGATGAAACCCAGTGCGGAAGCTGAATTTTCCACCTGAATGTAAGTTACGCCGTCTTCGAGAGTTTCCGGCAGCTGTTCGCATACGATAGCTGTAGCGCCCGCCTTGATGACGTCGGGAATGTATTTGTGTCCGTCGGTCGTTACACCGGGTACAGCCACAAACATCTTTCCTTCCGATATTTTGCGGGAGTCGCTTTCAACTCCTGTTATGTTTTTATCAGTCTGTCCCGTGGCAGAAATAATCTGCACGCTTGAGAGAACTTGTGACAAATTTTTCTTCATATCTTAATATTTTTTTAGTTGCAGTGATATGTTGCTACCTCTTTTATAATCAGTTCCGGGTTGAAGGGATTGTGCACAGACATATCCTTCCCCCTCGATTTTCTTCACATTCAGACCCGCTTTTTCCAGTATGCGGATGGCATCGCGCGAACCCATTCCGATGGCCGACGGTACGCCTTTGTCCGTACGTCTGTGGCGGATTACCTCGTTGGCATCCTTGAGGGTTGCCTGCAGTTCCTTGCGGGTGTCCTGATTGATATTATATAGGGTGGCAAACGTACGTTCCGGTTTTTCTTCCTTCCGATAGTCGGATATATTGTCGAGCATGCCGCGTGCGTACATCTTCAAAGCCGTGTTCATCAACACCATACCGCTTGAGCGGGCCGCTCCTGCGTTAATCGGATGGGCAATCAGCACCATGCAGGAGTATTTCGGGTTGTCGGCAGGGAAGAATCCGCAGAATGCCATGCGCTTATGGTTGGTATATTTGCCTGTCTTTTCGTCTACCATGTAGCAGGTGCCCGTCTTGCCGGCAATCTTGACAAAGTTGTTGCGCAACGCTTTTCCGGTTCCTTTGTCACTCCACACAACACCTTTCAGCATTTCGCAAAGCAGTTTTGCGTTTTCCGGGCTGCACACACGGTCGCGTACATAACTTACCGGAATGACTGAGTCGCACATTTCGTTTTTCCACAATTCCTTTACGAGTCGCGGACGTACGAATTTCCCACGGTTGGCCATGGCATTGTACATGGCAAGCGTATAGATAGGCGGTATTTGTGTCCGGTAGCCGTAGCTGGTACGGGTCAGGTCGATGCAGTCCCAGTTTTTGTTACCCAGACTGTCGATGCGCGGTACGGTTTCACCGGCAATGCCAATGTTGAGCGGGTCGAGCATGCCAATTTGTTTCATGCGTGAATAGAACCGGCCCGGATTGTCCTCGAAACCGCGGATGGTGATTTTCGACATACCGATGTTGCTCGATGCGGCAATGATTTCAGCCGGCGTTAGCGACGTATAGGCATGAGAGTCGGAAATGGGTTTTCCTCCTCTGTAAGGGAACGAGCGGCCTGTTGCTATTTTTTCATTCGGGCTGACAACCTTGTCTTCCAAAGCTATCATCATGGAAATCGGCTTGACCACAGAACCCGGTTCATAGCCGAGTACGGCATGGTTGACGCCTTCAAAATATATGCTGTCCTTCTCTGCACGGTCGAAGTTGGAAATGGCCTTGATGTCGCCTGTGGCAACTTCCATCAGAATGGCCGTACCCCATTCGGCTTTGGTCTCGGTGAGCACTTTCAGCAGTTCGTTTTCCAGAATGTCCTGCATCTGCACGTCGATGGTAGTCTTGATGTCGTAGCCTTTGACCGGTGAAATTTCAGCCCAGTTGCGGAAGCCGGTTGTCATCTGCACACGGGTGCCTTTACCCATTGTTCCGAACAGCAGAGAGTCGAGCGCGCGTTCCAGGCCGTTGATGCCGTGGCGGAATCCTGCAGAATCCAACGCCACTCTTCCGATGCTGCGCGATGCCATTGAGCCGTAGGGCTTCAGGCGTGCCTCTATTTTGTCGGTATACAGCGAGCGGACTCCCTTCAGTTTGAAATAAGGGAATTTCTTGATACGCTTGTAGTCGTAAATCGGTCGGCGTGCAGCCAGCATGATGCGGGTGCTGCGCTTTTTCGGGTCCTTGTTGATTTCGTTTTCAAACAGTTCCTTCCACTCTTCTTTCGTTTTGTTGTGGTTGATGAGTACAAGGCTGTCGCAAAGCGGATCAAGCACGGCTTTCAGCGAGTCCATCTTGTTCGACGGCGAGCGGAAGTCCACGCAGATGTCGTAGAGCATGACGTCGACCGCCAGCATACTGCCGTCGGCCGCCAGAATGGCTCCCCTTTCAGGTGGAATGGGTTCTGATTCCTGAAGCTCTTTTTGGGCACGTTCGTTCCAATGGGAAGCGTTGACAAGCGTCGTTTTCGCCAGTGTCACGATGTTGATGAAACAGAACACCAGAATAAACGCCATAATCAGCTTATAGCGGTTGAGTATGTTTCGTTTGATTTTATTTGGATTCTTCTTGTTCATAGTAGTCTAAATTGTAGGGTGGTTGGTCGGGCACGCTCAACTTGAGGTTGCGCGTGTTGACAGATTCCTGAATTTCACTTTCCCGAATAAGGTTACTGTATTCGGCAGACACATTGACCATGTCGGTGCGTGCATCTACCAGCTCTTTGCGAAGCTGGACGATTTTTTCCAGTTTAACCTGTACTTCAAAGCGAATGGCGTTAAAGCCCAGAAACACGGCTACCACGAGCATGATGATTCCGGCATGTTTCGACATCGTTTTCGGGGAGAACCATCGCCCGTGGATGATGTCGCTCAGCGTGTTCACAAGGAATCTTGTGGCACGCTTCAGTTTGTTTTCGTTGTTTTCGTTCGTTGTCATGTTAGTCTTAATTTCACCGTTTGTTTTAAATCTTTTCTGCTACTCTCAGTTTTGCACTTCGTGAACGTGGGTTGCGTTCCACTTCTTCCTCTGTCGGAACAATGACCTTGTTGTTGACAGGGCGTATGGGTGTCTGCGACCGTCCGAAAAAGTCGGTTTCTACCTTGCCGTCGATGTTGCCGCTGCGCATGAAGTTCTTCACCATGCGGTCCTCAATGCTGTGGTAGGTGATGATGGCAAGTTTGCCGTCCGGTTTCAGCACTTTCAGCGTCTGCGACAGGAATCCTGCAAGGGCGTCGACTTCGTGGTTGACTTCCATGCGCAGAGCCTGGAATACCTGAGCCAGCTCTTTCTTTTCCTGACGGGGATTGATGAACGGCTTTACGATGTCCAGCAGGTCGGCAATCGTGACGATTTCGCGTGAACTGCGTGCCTTGACCAATGCTTCCGCAATGCGGCGTGCGTTTTTCAGTTCGCCGAAGAGCTTGAACATGCGTGTGAGGGCATCAACGTCGTATTCTGCAATTACTTTTCTTGCGTCCAGGCTGTCGTCGCGGTTCATGCGCATGTCGAGCACGCCTTCTCCGTAGCGGAACGAGAAGCCGCGTTCGCCGTCGTCGAAATGGTGGAATGAAACGCCCAAATCTGCCAATATGCCGTCAACTTCCGTCACCTTGTGGTAGCGCAAGAAATTCGACAGAAAACGGAAGTTTCCGTGGATGAACGTGAACCGTGGATCGTCGATGCGGTTTGCATAAGCATCCATGTCCTGGTCGAAGCTGAACAGACGTCCGTCGGAGTCAAGATGGGAAAGGATGGCACGCGAATGGCCTCCGCCACCGAACGTGACGTCGACATAGGTGCCGTTCGGCTTGATTTCCAGTCCGTTGATGGTTTCTGTCAACAGGGCGGGAATGTGGTATGTGGCTTGTTCTTTTTCCATTTTTCGGGCGTCTTATATTATTTTGCGTGTAAAGTTATATATAATTTGCATTATTCTCATAATCAAATAGCTGTTTTTTCTTCAAAATCTCGGAAAAGTTATTAACAAGTTGTGTAATATTGCTGATTGATAGTGCTTTGACGTGTTGAAAAATCTTTACGTCGGGAGTTTGCGTTTGCAAATTTTTCGAGTTGCATTTTCATACAGCAAACAGGGGAAATGGACGTTTTCGGGGAGGATTCTGTCCGTTGCGGGGGAGTTGTTTTGGAGTGAAGAAAGGCCGTTTTTTTGTTGGGCTGTTTGACCGGAAAAGTTGTTGCTTCAAGCGGCATTTTTCTGGGAGATAGGCAGTATTCAGTATATTTTTAGATTTTTTAAGCGAAAAAACACTCCGCTAATAGGGTAAATGATAATTTTTTGTTATTTTTGACCTCCCGTTTTATTTTAATTTTGCAAGGCTAAAACTAAGTAACACATATGAAACGAATTTTTTCGCTTGCATTGGCGGTCTTGCTGGTCTGTCCGGTGCTTTTTGCTCAACAAGGGAAACGTTTTCAAGTCGCGGGAGTAGCCTTCTACAACTTGGAAAACTTGTTTGATACCATTAACAACAATGGAAAATATGATTTGGAATTTTCACCTGAAGGCCAACGCCGGTGGGATGGAAAAAAGTATTGGAGCAAGATTAAAAATATGGCCTATGCCATAAAAAATCTTAAGTCAGACATTACCCCAATGGGTCCGGCTGTGATTGGTGTTTCCGAAATCGAAAACCGTTCCGTTCTGGAAGATTTGGTAAAGGACCCGCAAATCAAGGAATATAACTATCAGATTGTGCATCATGATTCACCTGACCGTCGTGGCGTGGATGTAGGTATGCTCTATAATCCCCGTATGTTTCAGGTGCTTAATGTGACACATCACTTCCTGAAAGTCGAAGGTGAACCTCATTTCCTTACCCGCGACCAGACTTGCGTGACAGGTTTGCTGATGGGCGAAAAAGTGAGCATCATTGTCAATCACTGGCCGTCGCGTTCCGGCGGTGAAAAGGGCTCTCGCCACTTGCGCGAGGCGGCTGCCGCATTGAGCAAGCATATTGCTGATTCTGTACTGGCTGTCGACCCGAAACAGGGTGTGATTGTGATGGGCGACTTGAACGATGACCCGTTCAATACCAGCTGTGCGGAAGTGCTCGGTGCAGTCCGCAAGGCGAAAGACGTAAAGGAAAACGGTTTCTACAATCCCTGGTGGGATGTGCTCGACAAGGGCATCGGTTCGCTGGCTTATCGCGGACAATGGAATCTGTTTGACCAGATTATTGTCAGCTCTTACCTTGTAGGTAAGGACCGTTCTACCTGGAAATACTTCAAGTGTAAGGTGCACAACGATATTCCGGGAATGAAAACAACGGAAGGCGACCGTCAGGGCTATCCGCTCCGTACTTACTCTGCGGGCATTTTCCTGAACGGTTTCAGCGACCACTATCCAACGCAAATCTTTTTGACGCGCGAAATTGCGCAATAAACAATACCGACGTGTCGGGCCTTGTTTGCACGGTTGGACAACTGTGCAGGCGAGGCTCCGGCTGTCTTTATGAGGATTTTTCTTAAATAATTATAAACCCGTAGTTTTTATGAGAATGAAACTGTTTTTACTGCTGCTCATTCTTGCAGTGATGCCGGTTGCCGCACAGCATACCGGACTGCAGGGTGTGGTGGTCGATGCTGAAAGCGGAACTCCAATCGTGGGCGCTACTGTTCTTCTTCCGGAACAGGGAATCAGCGTGACTACCGGTCCGAGCGGAGATTTTCAAATTTCAAATGCAAAACCGGGCAACCATCAGTTGAATATTCTTGTATATGGTTACAAGGATTATTATGACGGTGTAGTTGTTTCCGGCACTGGAGTGACAAATCTTGGCGAATTGAAGGTGGTGCCTGAGAAGGGTACTGTGCTTCATAGCGAAGAATTCTTGCTGCTTGACGAAAGCCAGTTGGAGGATGAAGAAGGAAACGAACAGTCAATCGGTATGTTGACAGGCGCTTCCGACGACATCTACTACAGTTCGGCAAACTATGATTTCAGTATCATGCGTTTCCGTATCCGCGGTTACGACAGCGAATACTCGCAGATGTTCATCAACGGAGTGCAGTTTACTGACGCTATCCGCGGCCGTTTCAACTATTCTACTCTCGGTGGTCTGAACCAGGCGTTCAAGAGCCGTACGGTAGGTTTGGGACAGAACGTGACAAGCTTCTCGCTGGGTGAAATCGGCGGCGCAAGCAATATCAATACGATGGCGAAAGACTATTCTCCGGGCTTCCGTGGTTCGGTTGCCTATACGAACGGTGCGTATTCGACTCGTGGTATGGTGACTTATTCTACCGGATTGTCTGACAAAGGTTGGGCGTTTACGCTTTCTGCCGTAGGCCGTTACAGCAAGGAAGGTGTTACAGAAGGTACGTTCTACCATTCCGGCGGTCTGTTCCTTTCGCTGCAGAAAGTGTTCAACGACGAACACAGCCTCGGCATCACTCTCTACGGTGCACCGACTCAGCGCGCTACATCGTCGGCCACTTATGAAGAAGTGTATCAGCTGACCGATTACATGTATAACCCTAACTGGGGTTGGTTTAACGGAGAAAAGCGTGCCGCACGTATCGTTGAATCGTTTGACCCGACAGCCATTATCAACTGGATTTGGACACCGAAGACCGGCACATCGCTGAATACGGGTGTGGCTATCCGCCAGTCAAACTATTCTTCTTCGGCTCTCAACTGGTACAATGCCGCAGACCCGCGTCCGGACTACTACCGCTATCTTCCGTCTTACTACAAGGACAATCAGGAGGCGTTTGACCTTTATACCCGTCTGTGGCAAAACGACCAGAGCGTAAGCCAAATCAACTGGGACAACCTCTATCGTGTCAACTTGCTGTCGAAATATGAACATGAACAGATTGGAACCAACTATCGCGGTTCTACATATATCCTTGAAAACCGCCACAGCGACCAGAAGAACCTGTTCTTCAACTCTACGCTGAACCACCGTCTCAACGACTTCATGACTTTGCAAGGCGGTGTGGGCTTGAACCTGACACAGGCCAACTACTACAAGACAATCCGCGACCTGCTCGGCGGTGACTACTGGACTGATACCGACCAGTTTGCAGAGCGCGACTTCCCCGATGACCCGACAATGATTCAGAACGACTTGAACAATCCTAACCGTAAGGTGGGTGTCGGCGATGTATTCGGCTACGATTATGACATTAATTCTGTGATTACCAACGTATGGTTGCAGCACCAAATCAACCTTGCACACTGGGATATCAACTACGGTGCACGCGGTTCGTTCACACAATACTACCGTGACGGTCACATGAAGAACGGTCGTGCCGAAATCCAGGGCAAACTTTCTTATGGCAAGGGTGAAACTCACCGCTTCGGCAACGGTATGATTAAAGCCGGTGCAACTTACAAGATTGACGGGCGCAACTTCTTCATCGGAAACATTTCCTACGGTTCGCGTGCTCCGCTTGCCGACAATGTCTATATTGCTCCGCGTATCAAGGATGAAGTGGCAGCCGACCTCAACAATGAAAAGGTATTTTCTGCCGACTTGAGCTATGTATTCAACTACAACCGTTTCCGTGGTACGGTAACCGGTTACTGGACCAATATCTACGATGCAACGGAACGTTCTTCGTTCTACGACGATAACTTCTCAACATTTACCAACTACGTTCTTACAGGCGTGAACAAGACACACAAGGGTGTGGAAGTGGGTATGGCGTTCAAACTGACACCGGACATTACACTTTCAGCAGCCGGTACTTACTCACGCTATCAGTATAAGAACCGTCCGATGGGCACACGAAGCTTTGAAAACGGTTCACGTCCGGATACTACACAGGTGGTTTACCTGAAGAACTTCTTCGTAGGTGGAACTCCGCAATCGGCAGTCAACATTGCTATCGACTATGCTGCTCCGAAAATGTGGTTCTTCAATGTGAATGCAACCTGGTTGGGCGATTCCTATATCGACCTTTCTCCGGTTCGTCACGAAATGATGCCTAACCTGGCTTCCTTCTGCGAAACACCGGAAGAGTATGCAGCGAAGGTGAAGGAAATTACAACTCAGGAAAAGCTGCGCAACGCCTTCGTGCTGAATGCAAGCATCGGTAAGGTGTGGTATATCAACCGCAAGCTTTCGATGAACTTCAACTTGAACATCAACAACATCCTTAACAAGAAGGACATTCAGACCGGCGGTTATCAGCAAAGCCGATTTGACTATACGAACTACGATGTCAACAAATATCCGAGCCGTATCTACTATACGCAGGGTATCCGCATTTTTGCCAACGTAGGTCTTCGTTTCTAATCATTCAAAAGCAAATCAAAACGTAAAAACAAATTAAAACAGAAATAAAGATATGAAACACTTTAAATTATATCTTACAGCTTTGTTGTTTGCCGCACTTGGATTTACGAGTTGTAACGATGAGTTCGACACTCCGCCACTCACAGGTCCGGTAGCAACACTTACGCCAAATACGACTATCAGCGAACTGAAGGCTCTTTATTGGCAGGAGGCCACCAACTATGTGGATACTGTGGGCTTGACTCAAAATGGCCAGCACATGGTCATCAAAGGACGCGTTGTCAGCTCCGATGCCAGCGGCAATATCTATAAAAATCTGGTAATTCAGGATGAAACGGCTGCCATCACTTTGTCAATTAATGCAAATAGTTTGTACAATTCTTACCGTTTGGGTCAGGAACTGGTGATTGACGTGACGGATATGTATATCGGAAAATATTCCGGTTTGCAGCAGTTCGGTTTCCCTGACTATGACGATAAGTTCGGTTGGCAGACTACTTTCATGCCGCTTGAATTCTTTAAGGAACACGTTCAGCTCAACGGTCTGCCCGATGTTTCGAAAGTGGATACGCTGACTACTACAATCGGAGCTCTTCCGGCTGCAACTGATGTTCAGGGTATTCAGACTATGCAGAGCCGTCTGGTGCGTTTCGACAATGTATCATGGCAGGAAGCCGGTCAGACTTTCGCTGAATCAGAAAAGACAGTGTCACGTAACCTCGTTGATGCTGAAGGAAAGACGCTGACAGTGCGCAACAGCGGTTATGCTGATTTCTATAATAAGGTTCTTCCGGAAGGCGAAGGTTCTGTAGTGGGTATTTTGGGCTACTTCAACGGCACTTGGCAGTTGACACTCCGCTCTTATGAAGACTGTATCTTCGGTAGCCAGGAAGGCACAAAGAACAAGCCATATAAGGTTTCTGAAGCAATTGCCGGAGTGAACGAAAAAGAAGGTTGGGTAGAAGGCGTTATAGTAGGTGCCGTTGCTCCGGGTGTTAGCCAGGTTGCAAGCAACAGCGATATTGAATGGAAAGCTCCGTTTACTCTTGACAATACGATTGTCATCGCTGAGAGCGCTGACGTTCGCGACTATACAAAATGTATGGTAATAGACCTTCCGGCAAACTCCAAACTCCGTGAGGTTGCCAACTTGCAGGCTCATCCGGACAATGTCGGTGAAACTATCAAATTGAAAGGTAAGTTTACAAATGTTCTTGGTATGGTCGGTATCGCTGACAACCTCGGAACTTCAAGCGATTTCGTTTTCTCAGGAACAATTACTGTAACCACTTTGGAAGAAAATTTCGATTCTTACGGTGCTACTATCAGCGGATTGCTTGCAACGGGATGGACAAGCGTGAAGGTGAAAGGCAACAAGGAATGGTTCTTGAAGGAATTCGACAGCAACACCTATGCATCAATGACCGGTTACAAGGGAACTGCTCCATTTGAATCATGGTTGATTACTCCGGCTATTAATGTCGACAACATGACTGAAAAAGTGTTCAACTTCCGCACTCAGGTGGCTGACTACGGTAGTGTGAATTCTAAGTTTGAAGTATATGTATTGACTTCCAACGACCCGACTAAGGCAACCAAGACAAAGGTTGACGCTGTTTTGGCCGATCCGGCAACTGCAACTTCAACGCCGTATAGCGAATGGGCTAATTCCGGAAATATCGACTTGAGCGGCTATACAGGTAAGGTGTATATCGGTTTCTGCTATTCTGCTACTCAGGATGCTGAATACGCAACTTGGTGTCTTGACGACGTGAAAGTAGGTATCCGTGGTGAGGATGCTCCTAACACGGGCGACCGCGACGGTTCGGCTGAAAAGCCTTATACCGTTGCTGACGTGCTCACCAATGTACAGGGTACAGGCGTATGGGTGAAAGGCTACATTGTAGGCTATGCTTCTTCTACAGTAGCTACTGATTCAGCCGTATTCGGTGTGACAGGAACTGTTTCAAAAACAAACTTGCTGTTGGCCGATTCTGCTGATGAAAAGGATGTCAAGAATTGTATTTCCATTGCTTTGCCGATTGGCGGTGTCCGCGATGCGCTCAACTTGAAGGAAAATCCGGGCAATTTGGGCAAGCTCCTTACTATCAAGGGTGACTTGGGAACAAACCTTTATATTCCGGGTGTGAAATCTCCGACAGAATATAAATTGGGCGAATAACCGTTTGCCTGTAAACAGATAGACATTGCAGCCGTATCGTCAAGATGCGGCTGCAATTTTTTAAAGAGCGACCACGTGTCGCTCTTTTTTATTACTGGTTGTAATATTTTTTCCTGACTTCGTCACTCAAAAAACCTCAATATTATAATTTGTTGATAAACAATATTTTGTAATTTTGTGTCACCCATTTTAGGGTGACACGATGCAAAAAACATGTTTATACGTAAAAAGAAATACCCATCAGGCAATGTAGGTATCATAGTCGTTGAAAAGGTCAAGGGCAAGATGAAAGAGCTTACCACTATAGGTATAGCGCGCACTCAAGATGAGATAGATTCTCTCATAATGAAAGGCCGTAAATGGATAGATTCGGAACAGGAACGCCGTCATCCACGGCTGGATCTATTCGGTGAGGAACGCAAGAAGTGTGAGGCAGAGCTTCTGAGTGCCGAACAGATGCTTTCGTGCATAACCAACATCTCCATCAATGGAGCGGACCTGATACTTGACCGTGTCTTTGACAGTGTGGGATTCAACAGAATAGATGATGAGGTATTCCGCCAACTTGTAAAAGCCCGCTTGTCTTATCCTGCAAGCAAGGCTGCCACAGTGGAGTATCTGAAGAATCATTTTGATGAAGATGTCAGCCTGTCGAAAATCTATCGTTATTTGGACAAACTGAGCGATAATCAGCATAAGATAGTTCAGGACATAAGCGTCCTTCACACAAAGAAGATCTTGGACGGCCATATCGGTGTGCTGTTTTATGATGTCACCACACTCTATTTTGAAGCGGACAATGAGGACGATCTTCGCAAAACCGGTTTCTCCAAGGAAGGGCGTCACCAGAACCCTCAGATTATATTGGGACTGTTGGTCAGTATTGGCGGCTATCCGCTTGCGTATTGCATCCATGAGGGCAACAAGTACGAGGGGCACACGATGCTTCCGGTAGTAACGGAATTTGTCCGGAAATATGAGCTGGAAGATTTTATCGTGGTGGCTGACTCCGGGTTGATGAACAACGATAATATAGCCGACCTTGAAACAAACGGTTACAAGTATATCATCGGTGCGAAAATCAAGAACGAGAGCAGGAAGATACAGGACTGGATACTGGAGCAGCCTAAGACAGACTGCCAAATGGTTGAATACGATAAAGGCAACGGACGGAGGTTGTTAGTCGGATATACAGAAGACCGTGCCCGAAAGGACGCTTATAACCGGGAGAAAGGGATACGCCGTCTGGAGAAGGCATACCACAGAGGTACGCTTACCAAAGACAACATCAACAAGCGCGGATACAACAAGTTCCTGAAAATGGAAGGAGATGTAAAAGTGACCATCAATTACGAGAAACTGGAGAAAGATGCGAAATGGGATGGTCTCAAAGGATACCTTACCAATACGAATATATCTGTCAATGACGTGGGTGCCGCCTACCATAACCTGTGGCATGTTGAAAGAGCCTTCCGCATATCAAAATCAAAGATTGAGATAAGACCAATGTTTCACTTTACAAGGCGCAGGATAGAAGCCCATGTCTGCATCTGCTTCGTGGCCTTGAAAGTTTACAAGGAATTGGAGCGTCTGCTGAAACTGTCCGGCATAAACATGAGTGTGGATAAGGTGCTCGAACTTGCTAAAACTATAGTGACTATACAGATTACATTGCCTCAGAACAAGCAGACAATCAACAGAACTATGCTGATGAAACGCCATCAACGCCTTGCGCCATTGTTCACGGATGAATTTTGGGTGACACGTTGACGAAGTCAGGAATTTTTTAAAGAGCGACCACGTGTCGCTCTTTTTTATTACGGGTTGTAATATTTTTTCTTGTTTTAGTGATAAAATATCACTAAAAAATTTGTTTTTATAAAAATATATATTAAATTTGCATCAACTGGTAATAGTTTTGTATAAGTTTAAAAATTCAAAGTTTAGTATATCGGAAAATAAAAAAGGTTTCAATTTAACTGATAGGGAAATTGTTGATAAAAATGAGTAGTTGCTTTTAATTAGGAACATCCGTTGCTGATTTCGGGTGTTCTTATTCTGTTGTCCCTACTGGAAAAATGTTCTGAATGTATTATTTATTGTTCGGAAAACCTTACCTTTGCAGGCGTAAAACACTAAAGACAATCAACGGATGGGTTTGGAAAAATTTTTGAAAACAGTGCTGGTTGGCGCATTGATGATGTGTCCTTTTGTAATGTTGGGTGAAAATACGCATGAAGGCAGTATGGTGCCTTCCGACAGTATTGCGGTTGCCGACAGTGGGCAGCCGACGGTTTCGCTCGATGCCGATACCGTGTTTGCCGACGATGCGGTTGCGGTCGAATTTGTTGACGAGAGCACCCGTTTTAATGCCAAACAGCTGATTCTTCCCGGAGCTTTGATAGCAGTTGGATCGTTGGGACTTGTGCCTGCCGTGAAAGAAATCAACCGTGACATTAGGGACGAGGTGGCGGATATGCGCGACGGACATTATTTCCGTGCTGACGATTATCTGCAATATTTGCCGGTGGTTTCCACTTATGGGTTGAGTTTGCTGGGCGCAAAGGCGCGCCATTCCTATCTCGACCGTACGTTTCTTATCGCTACTTCCTATCTGACAATGGGAGTCCTTGTCAACGGCTTGAAATACACCGTCCGCGAACCGCGTCCGACAGGAGCGCGCAACTCTTTCCCCTCGGGCCATACGGCAACAGCCTTTATGGGTGCCGAACTGGTGCGTATGGAATACAAGGACGCTTCTGTATGGTATGGCGTGGGGGCTTATGTAGTGGCAACGGGTGTCGGTGTGCTTCGTGTTTGGAACGAACGCCACTGGGCAACAGATGTGTTGGCCGGTGCCGGTATCGGTATTTTGAGTGCGCGTGTGGCCTACTGGCTGCTGCCGTTCGAACGCCGTCTGTTCGGACTTGACAAGAAGCAAAAAGCTTCCGACATGGTGGCTGTTCCTTATTACAGCCCGACTGACCGCTCTTTCGGAGCATCGCTCGCCTTGACATTCTAAAGTTGAGGAGACGGAAAAAGTATCTTTTGAGGTACGAAAGTCGTTTCACAGATACGGTTTGTCGTCAAAAAATCGTACCTTTGCGCCTGATTTTTAGGATTGTAAACAATAGATAGAAGTTAGATGACAAAATTACCTTCACCTTTGGTGGCCTTTGTACCCATTGTGATAATGGTGGTACTGCTTTATTTTGCTATCAGCACTTTCGGCAGTGATGCCTTGAACGGTGCGAGCCAGATAGTTCTTTTGGTAGTCAGTGCGATATGTGTGCTGATTGGTATGCTTTTCTATAAAGTGGAATGGCAGGAATTCGAGAACGATATTGTCCGAAACATCAAGGGTGTAGCCTCGGCTTTGATTATATTGCTGATAATCGGTGCTTTGGGCGGTTCGTGGATGGTGAGCGGCGTTGTCCCGACGCTGATTTCCTACGGTATGCACATCATTCATCCGAAGTTCTTCCTTGCTTCGGCATGCCTTATCTGTGTGTTGGTTTCAGTGATGACCGGCAGTTCGTGGACCACGATTGCCACTATCGGTATCGCCCTCATGGGTATAGGCCAGGCGCAGGGATATTCCGACGGCTGGATTGCAGGTGCCATCATTTCCGGAGCTTATTTCGGCGACAAGATTTCGCCGCTGTCCGAAACTACGGTGTTGGCATCGTCAGTGACGAAAACTCCGCTGTTCCGTCACATTCGCTATATGATGATAACCACCGTTCCGTCGATTGTCATCACGCTGATTATATTTACGGTTGCCGGTCTGAGCGGTTCGGTGGCCGACAGTTCGCAGATTGCCCTTATTGAACAGGAGCTGGGCGAACGTTTCGTCATCACTCCGTGGCTGTTGCTTGTGCCGGTCATTACGGGTGTGCTGATTGCCCGTCGCGTGCCTTCGCTGATTACGCTGTTTGTTTCCACGCTGCTGGCCGTCGGCGCGGCAGTGGTATTCCAGCCCGCCAACTTGCAGGAAATAGCCACAGGCAGCGACAATGCCCTTTTTGAGGGTGTCATCCGTACGCTGACGGTGAGCACCAGTCTGGAAACCGGCAACACGATGGTCGACGAGCTGATTGCCACACGCGGCATGTCGGGAATGATGAATACAGTATGGCTGATTCTTTGTGCCATGTGTTTCGGTGGCGCCATGACAGCCGGAGGAATGCTTCAGAGCATCACGACGATGTTTGCCCGCATGATGAAGAGCACGTTCTCCGTGGTCACTTCTACCGTCTGCTCGGGACTGTTTTTGAATGTGGCTACCGCCGACCAGTATATCAGCATCATTCTTACCGGAAACATGTTCCGCAAGTCGTATGAGGAGAAGGGCTACGAAAGCTGTCTGCTCAGTCGCAGTGTGGAGGATTCGGTCACGGTAACCTCTGTGCTTGTTCCGTGGAATTCCTGCGGTTTGACCCAGTCGACAGTACTCAATGTGTCCACACTGACCTATCTGCCGTATTGCTTCTTCAACTACCTCAGTCCGCTGATGAGTATTGTCATCGCCGCCATCGGCTACAAGATAGTCCGTCTGCGGAAAAAATAGGCCTCAGGCTGTCCGTAGTTTGCCTGTGTTCCGTCATCTCGAAGGGTGGGGACATGGGCAGGCCTGAAAAGATGTGCTCTTTTTCGTTTTTAGAAATAATTAAATAAAATACCGGGGGAATTTAACTAAATAATTCGGCTAAATTTGTATCTTAGCAAAGTAATAAAACAATTGATGATACAAATCAATTCTTCAATATGGAAAACAGATATTGTGTGATTATGTGCGGCGGAATCGGCAGCCGGTTCTGGCCGTTCAGTAAGACGGCCGCTCCCAAGCAGTTTCTCGACTTCTTCGGAACGGGACGTTCGTTGTTGCAAATGAGTTATGACCGCGTCAGCAACATTATTCCGATGCGTAACATTATTGTCGTGACAAACGAAATGTATGCTCCTCTTGTGAAGGAACAGCTTCCGGAATTGCGCGACAACCAGATATTGCTTGAACCAGACCGCCGGAACACTGCACCATGCATAGCATGGGCCGCTTACCACATCCGTGCCATCAATCCGAATGCCGTGATGCTTGTTGCTCCTTCCGACCATCTTATTCTCAAGGAGGATGCTTTTCAGAAGGCTGTGCTGAAGGGTTTTGATTTCGTTTCCAAGAATTCAAGCCTGCTCACGATGGGTATCAAACCAAACCGTCCGGAAACGGGCTACGGCTATATCCAGGTCAGCCACGAGGGTTCGTCGGTAGAGGGCATTGAAAAGGTCAAAACATTTACCGAAAAGCCCGATTTGGAACTGGCAAAAGTTTTCCTCGAAAGCGGTGAGTTTTTCTGGAATTCGGGAATGTTCATGTGGTCGGTTAATTCCATTATCGACGCGTTCCATGAGTATGCTCCGGAAATTGCCATGCGTTTCGACAAGGGGCTTGGAAAATTCGGTACTCCGAAGGAAATGGAGTTCATCAACAAGGAATTCCCGGCTTGTCAGAACATCTCTATCGACTATGCCGTCATGGAAAAGAACAACAACGTGTATGTGCAGTGTGTTGACCTTGGCTGGAGCGATTTGGGCTCATGGGGAGCTCTGTACGAAAAATCGCCGAAAGCCGACAACGGCAACGTGATGCGCAACTGCAAGACTGTTATCAGCAACTGCGAAGGAAACATCTTTGCCGCCAAGACGGAAAAACTGATTGTAGCTTCCGGACTGAAAAACTATATCGTGGCCGACAACAACGATATCCTGCTGATTTGTCCGCTTGACGAAGAACAGAAAATCAAGCAGTATGTGAATGAAGTGAAAGCCAATTTCGGTGACGAGTATCTGTAGGACGATATCTCTCTACAATGCGCTATATACGGCAACCGGTTCCTGTATGGGGATTCCGGTTGCCGTTTTTTCAACTTTTCCCTACAACAACTTCAATTATTGTCGCCAAACTACTATTTCCTGACTATATCATCCAGAATGATGATTTTTATCTTTGAAGTTTGTCAGTCTAATGGTCGTTTGAAGTTAAAAAACGCCAATCCTAAACGCCGTCGTAAAAAACTGTCTGTCAATTATATTTATTACGGTTTTTTTCGTACCTTGCAGATTATAAAAATAACCTCATATGTCGGTTATTCCTGTTTGCTTACCGGTTACAAAAACAATGGATTACTATGAGAAGATTAATTTTATTGTTCATTTTTGTTTTTTCGGCAATTGTTTCAATAGCACAGACTCGATTCGATGTAAACGGGTTGATCTATGAAATTCTGTCAGAATCAGACAGGACAGTTGAATTGCATGATGGTTCTAATTCAAGCGGTGAAGTGTCTATTCCATCAGTCGTTTCTTACAATGGAAATAATTATTCCGTGACAACCGTCGGTGATAAGGCTTTCTTCGGCTGTGACGGGTTGACATCTGTAACCATTCCTAATTCTGTAACAGCTATCGGTAATGGGGCTTTCGTGCTGTGTGAGCAACTGACATCGGTCACTATTCCTAATTCTATAACAGCTATTGGTGATGAGGCTTTCTACCACTGCTACGGGCTGATATCAATAAATGTAGATAGTGGAAACAGTTATTATAAATCGATTGATGGTGTATTGTTTAATTTCGATGCAACAACACTAATCCAATGTCCTGAAGGAAATAGCAGAACCAACTATGTGATTCCTAATTCTGTGACAGCCATCGGTAATGAGGCTTTCTCCGGCTGCAACGGTTTGACAGCTGTTACTATTCCTAATTCTGTAACTACTATCGGTAATGGGGCTTTCTCCGACTGTAACAGGCTGACATCTGTCACCATTCCCAATTCTGTGATAACCATTGGTAATGAGGCTTTCTCCAGTTGTTACGGTCTGACATCTGTTACTATTCCTAATTCCGTGAATTCTATCGGTGATAGGGCTTTCAACTGCTGTCCCGGACTGACATCTGTTGCCATACCTAATTCTGTGACAACTATCGGGCATGAGGCTTTCTCTGACTGTTCGGGATTAACTTCTGTCAACATCCCTAATTCTGTGAAAGTTATCGGTAATGAGGCTTTTAGCGGCTGTGTCAAGCTGACATCAGTCACCATTCCTAACTCTGTGACAGCTATCGGGAGTCGTGCTTTCTGGACTTGTTCGGGGTTGACAATGATAAATGTAGATAGTGAAAATAAATATTATAAATCAATAGACGGTGTATTATTTAATTTCGATGCAACAACTTTAATCCAATGTCCTAAAGGAAATAGTAGAACTAACTATGTGATTCCTAATTCTGTAACTGCTATTGGAAGTTATGCATTCTATGATTGTTCGGGATTGGCATCTATCACCATGCCTAATTCTGTGATAACCATCGGGAGTGCTGCTTTCGCCAACTGTCACGGGCTGACATCAGTTACCATTCCTAATTCCGTTACAGCTATCGGTGAAGAGGCTTTCCGTACTTGTTCCGGACTGACATCAGTCTCCATTCCTAATTCTGTGATAACTATCGGGAGTGCTGCTTTCTCCGGGTGTGATGAGCTGACATCAGTCACCATCCCTAATTCAGTAACAACTATCGGGTTTGCCGCTTTCTCCGGGTGTGATGAGCTGACATCAGTCATTATCCCAAATTCTGTAACTACTATCGGGTGTGCTGCTTTCTATGATTGTTCGGGATTGACATCTGTTACTATACCTAATTCTGTGACAACTATCGATATTTATGCTTTTGCTGGCTGTTCAAGGCTCAAAGAGGTTATAAATTATGCCAAAGAGCCTCAACAAGTTTCAGTAACGATTTTCAGTTCTGTAAATCTTAGCAATGTCCGATTGTCTGTTCCGTCATTAAGCCTTGAGAAATACAAAAACGCTGATGCTTGGAGCGGTTTTGGGGAATTTAAAGGTATGTAAACGCCGATGGAACAGCAAAGATGTTCAAACCTCCCATTGAAGAAGTCAGCCGAAGAACAGAAAATCAAGCAGTATGTGAATGAAGTGAAAGCCAACTTCGGCGACGAGTATCTGTAGGACGATATCTCTCTACAATGCGCTATATACGGCAACCGGTTCCTGTATGGGGATTCCGGTTGCCGTTTTTTTCTTCAGTGCTGTTGTGTCCTTCCTCTTTGTGTGAGAGCGAAATATGCGGCCAACTCACGCAACTCAACAGTCGCGTTGTTGAGTTTTTGTGAAGTCTGTTTCTGTGCCGGAGCCGTTTCCTGTCTCTAATTTTGTAAGAAAATTTAATTATGAAAAACTATACAGCAAAAGCATTGAAACTCATTTTTGCCGGGTTGTTCTGCATGATGGCAGTTCTCGGCTCAGCTGCCGGAAAAAGCGGATTCATTGAGGTGGACGGCCAGAATCTTCGTACTCCCGACGGCCGGAAATTCTTTATTCAGGGTACTAATCTGGGCAACTGGCTGAATCCGGAAGGATATATGTTCGGATTCAAGAAAACCAATTCACCGCACTTCATCAACGAAATGCTCTGTCAGCTCGTCGGACCTGACTTCACGGCTGAGTTCTGGCAGCGTTTCAAGGACAACTATATCACCCGCGACGACATTCGTTTTATCCGTTCGACAGGCTGCAACACGATACGCCTGCCGTTTCACTACAAGCTGTTTACCGATGAAGACTACATGGGACGGTCGGCAAACCATGACGGATTTGAGCGTATCGACAGCATCGTGGCGTGGTGCCGCGCAGAAGGACTGTACCTCATCCTTGACATGCACGATGCTCCCGGTGGACAGACCGGTGATAACATTGACGACAGCTACGGATATCCGTGGCTGTTGGTCAGCGAACGGAGCCAACAGCTGTTCTGCGACATCTGGCGGCGTATTGCCGAACGCTACAAGGACGAGACCGTCATTCTCGGCTACGACCTGATGAACGAGCCGATAGCTCATTATTTCGAGGACAAGGAAATGCTCAACGCGCGTCTGATGCCGCTTTACCGCCGCGTGGCTGCCGTCATACGGGAGGTAGACACCAACCATATTCTTCTGTTGGGCGGAGCGCAGTGGAACAGCAATTTTCAGCCGATAACCGATACGACGTTCGACCGGAAAATCATGCTGACCTGCCACCGCTATGGAGGCGGAGCGTCGAAGGAGGCCATCGGCAGCTTCATTGCCTTCCGCGACAGTGTGAACCTGCCTATGTATATGGGAGAAATCGGCCACAACACGATGGAGTGGCAAGCTACTTTTGCACAGGTGATGAAGGACAACAACATTGGCTACACTTTCTGGCCCTACAAGAAAATCAACGAGTCATGTTTCAATGCCGTCGTTCCGCCGAAGGACTGGCAGGTGATTGTGGACTTTGCCGAAGCCGACCGTTCTTCGTATGAAGCTATCCGCAAATGCCGTCCCGACCAGCAGGAGGCCCGCCGCATTCTGGTGGAATATTTGGAGGCCGTCCGCTTCAAGATCTGCGTAAAACAAGAGGATTATATTCGCTCATTGCTCCTTGAGGACTACGATTAACTTACGTTTTTTGTGCAAAATCTTGCTGATTCGTAGCTTTCTGCGTTTCCCTTGACTTCTAATTGAACTACTTCCGTTATATTTGTAGTTGCGGAAATTTATTTAACAAATCGACATATATCCAAAACAAACTGATTTATGAACCTAAAATCCAAATTACTGTTGGGAGTGGCGGCTCTTTCCATGCTTTCGGCCAAAGCGGAAACTCCGGCCTATCTCGATCCTACAAAACCTATTGAAGTGAGAGTGGAAGATGCTCTTTCACGAATGACTACTGAAGAAAAAGTGGCGATGCTCCATGCACAGTCGAAATTCTCTTCTCCGGGTGTTCCCCGCCTGGGTATTCCGGAAAACTGGACGACCGACGGCCCTCACGGAATCCGTCAGGAAGTGGAATGGGACGAATGGGGTGGTGCAGGGTGGACCAATGACTCCTGTACGGCTTTCCCGGCACTGACTTGCCTTGCCGCAACGTGGAATCCGGAAATGTCAGCTCTTTATGGCAAGAGCATCGGTGAAGAAGCACGCTACCGCAACAAAAACATTCTGCTCGGTCCGGGTGTGAACATCTACCGTACACCTCTCAACGGACGAAATTTTGAATATATGGGCGAAGACCCTTATCTGGCTTCAAAAATGGTGGTTCCCTACGTTGTGGAAGTGCAGAAAAACGGCGTGGCTGCCTGCGTGAAGCACTTTGCGCTCAACAATCAGGAAATCGACCGCGGCCATATCAATGTTATTGTCGACGACCGTGCACTCTATGAAATCTATCTTCCGGCCTTCAAAGCTGCCGTGCAGGAAGGCAAGGCTTGGGCCATTATGGGTGCTTACAACCAATATAAGGGACAGCAATGCTGCCACAACCAATATCTTCTCAACGATATCCTGAAAGGTGAGTGGGGATTTGACGGCGTTGTCATTTCCGACTGGGGCGGCACGCACAACACGGAACAGGCTATTTTCAACGGCCTTGACATGGAATTCGGTTCTTGGACCGACGGCATGAAATCAGGCGTAAAAAATGCCTACGACTACTATTATCTTGCCAATCCGTATCTTGATATGATTAAATCGGGCAAAGTCGGCACAAAAGAACTGGACGAAAAGGTGCGCCGCATTCTTCGTCTCGTGTTCCGCACGACAATGGCTCCGTCGCGTCCTTACGGCTCATTTGCAACAGAGGAACACGCTCTTGCCGGCCGTACGATTGCACAGGAAGGTATCGTGTTGCTGAAAAACGACAAGAACCTTTTGCCGGTAGACACGAAGAAGGTGCGCAAGTTGCTTGTTGTCGGCGAAAATGCCGTACATCCAATGACGATTGGCGGTGGTTCTTCATCGTTGAAAGTGAAATATGAAGTGTCGCCGTTGCAGGGTATTCTTGCCCGTGCAGAGAAGGACGGTGTTGAGGTGGTCTATAAAGGCGGATACGCATCGCCGGCGGTTGCTGCACAGGATGTGAAAGGTGCCGTGGCTCCGGAAAAGATTTTTGACCTCAATGACCTGCGTGCCGAAGCCGTAGAAGCTGCCAAGGATGCCGACATGGTGATTTTCATCGGCGGTCTGAACAAGAACGACGGTCAGGACTGTGAGGGTAACGACCGCAAGTCGTACAACCTCCCGTATGAACAGGACAAGACTATCGAAGCCATTGCCGCTGTCAATCCGAACATTGCCGTGGTTATCATCAGCGGTAATGCCGTGGCCATGCCTTGGGTAGGCAAAGTGCCGTCAATCGTTGAAACATGGTACAGCGGTACAGAAGCCGGCAACGCTCTCGCTTCGGTGCTGTTTGGCGATGTAAACCCGTCAGGAAAACTGCCGTTCACGTTCCCGGTTCGTTTGGAAGACAACGGCGCCCACGCTCTTGGCGAACATCCGGGCGACCATGTCAACGTACGCTATAACGAAGGTCTTTTCGTAGGCTATCGTTGGACAGACAAGGAGAAACTGAAACCGCTGTTTGCTTTCGGTCATGGACTTTCGTACACCACTTTCGAATACGGAAAGCCGACTATCGACAAGAAGGAAATGACAGCCGACGGAACAGTAACCGTGTCAGTTCCGGTGAAAAATACCGGCGACCGTGAAGGTAAGGAAGTAGTCCAACTTTATATCAGCGACAAGAAGTCGTCGCTTCCGCGTCCTGTGAAGGAACTGAAGGGCTTTGAAAAGGTTACTTTGGCTCCGGGCGAAGAAAAGGTCGTTTCGTTTACCATCAACAGCGAGGCTCTTTCTTATTTCGATGACAAGAAGCACGAATGGGTAGCAGAACCCGGTAAATTCGAAGCGCTTGTTGGCGCATCCTCTGCCGACATCAAAGGCAAAGTGGCATTCGAATTGAAATAAACCGTTTGAGTATCAATACAAAAACCGGCGTCTTTCTGATGGGGAAGACGCCGGTTTTTCTTTATTGGGGAAAGAGTTAGAATTCTGCGATGTATTCGTCAAAAGTGCCGCTGAGGATGTGCATTTTTTCCTTTAGGCGCATCTTTTTTCTTGAGATGCTGCCTTTGGCAATATGGTAAATCTCGGCAAGCAGCGACAGAGGAAGTTCCATTTTGATGAGGCAGCAGAAGCGTATTTCCTCATCGGTCAGTGTCGGATGCTTTGCTTTCAGCCGGAAGGTGAAATTGTCGAAACAGGCATTCGTATTGTTGACAACTGTTTCCCAGTCTTCTTCCGCCAGGTGCAGGGCTCCCGTTCTGTTGCGTGTGTTCATCAGAATCGGAACCGTTATGGCGTTCAGGCGTTTGAAATATTCCACTTTCTGGCTCAACTGGTCGATTTTCATCTTTTCCTTTGCCTCTTTTTCACGCAGAAGCTGTACTTCCGTCTGCTGTTGTTTGAGCATGAGCCGGTAGTTTTCTTTTTTCTCTTGCTGTATGCCAATCTCCAGCCTTGACTTTTTCCGTTTCATGTTATGGTAGAATACAAACAGAAGAAGCAATATCAGCGCAAACAGCGCCAATAGCCGGTAGAACAGCATCCAGTCGCGTGTGCGCTCGTTTTCCGATTCGATTACCCTTTCCTGTTGCCGTTTGAAATCCTGCAACATGCGGGCGCGTTCCAGGAAAATGTCCTTGCGGTCCATGTCGAGCGAATCCCGTAAGTCGGCATACTTTTTCATGCAAGCCAGTGCCTCTTTCGACATTCCGTGGAGGTTCAGCCAGTGGGCTGCGTTACGGTAGGCGTTCATCTTTTCCATCAGTGGCATCTGCTGTACAATGTTCTGGAACTTGCCGTAGGATGCCGGGTCGGGAGATATGAAATATTTGATGCACACTTTGGCACGGTAGGCTTGCGGCACACCTACTGAATCTGTTGCAATGGCCTTTTCGAGTGTTTCAAGGGCCAGTTCTGGTTCGTCGAGGGCCAGTTGCGTGCGTGCCTTTTCCAGCAGCATTTCGGCTTTCCATTTCCAGTTTCCGTAGGGCGCATAGCGGCAGGCCTTACTGAAAGATACGAGGGCATCTTCGTTCCGTTTGTGTTCGCGGTGAATCATTGCCTCCGTCTGATAGGCTTTCGACAGCAGGAGGGAGTCTTTCAGCTGGCTGGCAAGGCTGATGGCTTCGTTCAGTGTTTCCATTTCTGTGGTAGCCTGCTGGTTGAAGTGATAAATCGGCACCAGATACATTTTTATCCTAAACAGCAGAGTAGAGTCAACGTTTGCTGCGAGACTTTCCGCTTTTCGGTAGTTTACCATGGCGCGGATGTAGAAATAGTCGCTGTGGAGCTGACGGGCATTGATGTAGTATGCACGGCACAATTTGGCAGAATCTCCAGTTTTCTTATAGTATTCAGTCAGTTCCAGCAGCGTGCTGTCCGGCTTCGGAAATGAATCCAGACTTTCGAAACAGCGGTAGCGAAGCAAAGTGGCGTCGGCTCTGGTCTGTTTGTCAAGACGGGTAGTCAGAAGCGTGTCGAGTTTTACAAGCAGTTCACGGGGATTCGTGTGTAATTCCCGTTCCATCGCTTCATAGTCAAAATTATGATGTTTCTGGCAGGAGAAGACAGTGGCTGCCAGACAGAATAAGACGATTATATATTTTACCATTAAATATGTATAGTTTCTTGATTTTAAGATAGGATTGCAAAGATAAGTATATCAACGGATTTCCGTTAAGTAAGCTCTGTGTCTTAAATATTTTTAATAATATTTATGCGGATATGAGTAAATATACATTCAAATTAAGGCTTTGGATAGAAAAGGCATCCGGACATTTGCCGGATGCCTCATGTGTTTTAACGGGTTCTGCAGGCTGTTGCAGCTATTTGTCGAAACTGATTTCCTTATGAGGTGCAGGCGGATAGTCGATTGAATAATGCAGGCCGCGGGATTCATGGCGCTCCTTGGCCTGGCGCATAATCAGATATCCGACATTGATGATGTTGCGCAGTTCGCAAATTTCTTTCGATGCCGTGCTCTGCTTGAACAGCTTTTCGGTTTCTTCATAGAGGATGTCGAGGCGGTTCCATGCGCGGTCGAGACGGAGATTCGAACGGACAATGCCCACGTAGGTGCTCATAATCTGGTTCACCTCGCGCAGACTTTGGGTGATAAGCACCATTTCTTCGTTGTGCTGCGTTCCTTCGTCGTTCCATTCCGGCACATCTTCGCGGAACGAGTAGTGGTCGATGTTTTCAAGGCTGTGTTTGGCAGCTGCATCGGCATAGACCACAGCTTCGATAAGCGAGTTGGAGGCCAGACGGTTTCCGCCGTGGAGTCCTGTGCAGGAACATTCGCCCACTGCATACAGGCGCTGGATAGACGAGCAGCCGTTGAGGTCAACCTTGATACCGCCGCAAAGATAGTGGGCGGCAGGAGCGACCGGAATATAGTCTTTTGTGATGTCGATTCCGAGGCTCAGACACTTGGCGTAGATGTTCGGGAAATGATGTTTCGTCTCTTCGGCATCCTTGTGGGTGACATCGAGATAAACGTGGTCTTCGCCGCGCATCTTCATTTCGTTGTCGATGGCACGGGCTACGATGTCGCGCGGTGCCAGCGACAGACGTTTGTCGTATTTTTGCATGAATTCCTTGCCGTCGCAGGTACGGAGCACGGCTCCATAGCCGCGCATGGCTTCCGTGATGAGGAACGACGGACGGTCGCCCGGATGATAAAGTGCCGTAGGGTGGAACTGGATGAATTCCATGTCCTGTACGGTACCTTTGGCGCGGTAAACCATGGCAATGCCGTCGCCGGTAGCTACCGACGGGTTGGTAGTCGTCGTATATACCTGACCGATACCACCGGTTGCCATGACTGTCACTTTCGACAGGAATGTGTTCACCTTCTTGGTTGCCAAATCAAGCACATAGGCTCCGTAGCAGGTGATGTCGGGGGTGCGGCGTGTCACAATTTTTCCGAGATGGTGCTGTGTAATGATTTCTACGGCAAAGAAATTTTCGTAGATGTCAATGTTGGGATGCTGTTTCACGGCACGAATCAGACTTTCCTGGATTTCAGCTCCCGTATTGTCGGCATGGTGGAGGATACGGAATTCTGAGTGTCCGCCTTCGCGGTGCAGGTCGAATTCGCCTTTCTCGTTTTTGTCAAACTGCACGCCCCATTCAATCAGCTGTCTGATTTGTTCCGGAGCGTTCTTCACCACCTTCTCAACTGCCTGACGGTCACTCAGCCAGTCGCCGGCTATCATCGTATCTTCAATGTGTTTGTCGAAGTTATCAACAAGCAGGTTTGTCACCGAGGCAACACCGCCTTGCGCGTAAAACGTATTGGCCTCTTCCAGTGTAGTCTTGCACACCAGTGCAACCCTACCTTTGCCCGCTACTTTCAGGGCATAGCTCATTCCGGCAATTCCGGAACCTATCACAAGAAAATCGTACTTATAAACCATAGCCTTTCGCATTAGTTTTTAGAATACAAATGTAACAAGAATTTTCTTCACACTGACGTTATTCCCTCTTTTTTGTTGGCTTTGTCAGTATTATAGCCCCGCAGTATTAATTTTCATTAAACCAATAGCTTATCTGGGGAAATGTATTATTTTTGTAGGAAAACAAACCTTTTAATCACTTAAATCTTAATTTCAATGAAAAAAATGTTCATGGCAGCAGCGGCATTAATGCTGCAACTGCCGGTTTTTGCACAGGGGATTGAAGTTGTCAGCAACACGCCTCTTCCAATTCCATCGAAAGATGCAGTTTATTCGCCGGTCATCAGTCCTACAGGCGAATATCTTTTGGTCACTTCCAATGCGATGAACGGTCTGCAAAAGTATGACCTCGCAACAGGGAATCTAACTACCATCACCAACGACAACGGAGCCGGATACAACGTGAAGATTTCAAACGACGGCTCGACAATTGTCTATCGAAACACAGAATTCAAAAACCGTCTGCGCTATGTTTCTGTCAAATCAGTCAATCTGGCTACCGGTAAAACTGCCACTTTGGTCGACAAGTCACGCAACGTAAGTGCATTCGGAGCCGTGGAAGGCACAGCTGTTGCTATCGACAACAACAAGGTGACGACAAAACGCCTGGTAGGAAACAAGGTGAAGACTCCTGCCATTGCCGGTATCGTCGATGGTGATTTGGTGATTACCGTTAACGGAAAATCCAATGTCATCAATCCTGTTGGAAAGACACGCTATCTTTGGGCTTCAGTTTCGCCTGACGGAACAAAAGTGCTGTTTGCTGTTCCTAAAGCCGGCGCAACTGCCTATGTATGTGACCTGAAAGGCAACAACCTGACAGAACTCGGCCGCCTCAGCGCTCCGAAGTGGATGGGCAACAATTGGGTAGTCGGAATGGTGGACAAGGACAACGGTGAAGTGGTAACTGCTTCTACAATCGTTGCCGTACGTGCCAACGGTGCAGACTATACGACACTGACCGACGGTTCGCAAATCTGCATGTATCCTTCGGCATCGTCCGACGCTACAAAAATCGTCTACAATACAGGTGACGGAAGAATTTTCCTTATGAATGTCAAAACAAAATAGCCTTTTACTATGAAAAATCTTAAATACTTTTTAGCGGGAATTCTTGGAACGTTCGCAGCTGTCGGCTTTGCCGCATCGTTCGATGAAGCAAGAATCTATATCAATCCCGGACACGGCGGTTGGGGTGCAAACGACCGCAACCTGCAGACTATCAACCATGCGATGGGTGATACGACCGGTTTCTATGAAACTAATACCAACCTTTTGAAATGTCTGGAACTTTATCACGACCTGAAAGATTTCGGCGCTGCTGAAGTGATGTTGTCGCGTACAAAGAACGGCATTTCTGAAGATTGCGAGAAAGACGGTGTTCCGCAACTCGTTACGCTTTCCGTAATTTGCGAGGATGTGGAAGCCAACAATATCGACTACTTTATTTCCGTACACAGTAATGCGGCTTCGGAAGGCTCTACTACCAATTATCCTTTGGTGCTGTATCGCGGTACTGATGATGAGGTGGGCAACGGCTTGGTGGATGCCAAAAATATGGGTGTTGCCGCATGGCCGTTCATTAACGACAATGGTATCACTTTCAAATCTCACTACACAAAGCCTACTGACTGCAATGTGCGCGGTGACATTACTTTCATGGGCGGCTCATCGACGACAATGGGCTATACCGGTTACTATGGCGTGCTTCGTCACGGTGCAGACGGTTATCTGATTGAAGGTTGTTTCCACACTTATCAGCCGGAACGCCACCGTTTGCTCAACCCAGACTATTGCCATCAGGAAGGTATGCGTTATGCACGTGCCATCCGTTCTTGGTTCAATGGTCCACAAGAAACTACCGGTGACATCATGGGTACGGTGAAGAATGCCAACCATCCGTTGGAACATGCGCTGTACAAATATAAAGCAGCTTCCATGGATGCTCACGCACCGCTCAACGAAACTGTCGTTGTCTTGAAAAATGCGGCTGGCGAAAAGGTTGCAGAGTACACTACAGACAAGGAATACAACGGTGTTTTCGTGTTTGAAGACCTTGAACCGGGTGTCTACACTATCGACTTCACCGAACAGGACGTATATCATCCTTATTCGGAAGAAATTGAAGTAGTGGCCAACAAGACAGTGTTTACCAATATTCTGCTTACTCCTATCAACGAAGAATTGCCGGAAGAAGATCCGGAAGCTCCGGAAGTGGAATACTATGCACATCCTGAACAGGACGGTGATATTATGGCAGCTTCTTCCTATACATTCTCACAGGTAGGTGAAATTGCTTCTATTCCGGCATTGGAAGGCTTGAACGTACGCCGTGCTATTCTCCGCGACAACAAGTACTATATTCTTGCCCACAATGACGCACGCGAACCGCGTCTGCTCGTTGTTAATCCGGAAACAGGTGAACTTATCAAGGAAATGAGTCTTGAGGGTTTGGTAACAGAAGGTTTCAACGGCAAACAGATGTCATGGACACTTTCCGATATCGCCTTTACAAACGACGGTGTGCTGATTGGTACGAACTCCGTAGTTATCGGTCGTGAAAACAACGGATACTGTAACGGTGACTTCTACATGTATGCTTGGAAGGGTGACGACACAACTCCGTTGGAAGACCAGAAGCCGACTGTTGTCTACACGATGAAGACAAATGTTACGGATAATGTTGCCGCAGCTGGTAACAACTATTCAAACTTGATGTCCAACTCATTTGCCATCAACGGTAATTTCGATGACTTCAGCTACTACTTCGATTCACATGCCGGCGATGCATGGACAACCACTTACGGTTTGCGCTATGTATGCTGGAATATGAAGAACGGTGTTCCTGTAAATACACAATGGAACGATGCTAACAGCAGCTATGATGAGTCAATTTTCGGCGAAGATGCAAGAATGACGCTTTCTCCTCTCGGTTTGAACCGTATCGTGATGGACGGCAGCAAGATTACTCCGAAGGAATTCGAAATTGATATGCTTGCTAATTCAACTATCGACAAGCCTAATTTTGAAGAGGTTAGTGTAGAAACTTCTGGCGCTAACTATTTCCGCTATGCAGACGACATCTTCATGGTTACTCCGGTATATGACAACAACAGCTACGGATTGCGTCTTTACAATGTGACTGCAGGCTTCGACAAGGCTGAACTGCTTGCCGAATATCCGGCTCTTATCACTACTGACGCTTTGAAGCCGATGTGGGCATACGGAAATGTTCGCAATGCTGACATTGACCTTTATCTGATGGTGGGCAACCAGACGGCAAAAGTGACAACTGAAGGCAACGAAATTCCGACAGAAGTGGCTCGCGTCTATGCATACGACTTGAAACAGGAAAAGGGTGAAGAAGCCTATACTTTGACATTCAGCACCAACCTTCCTGCTCCGGAAGCAACAGTGAATGTTATCAACAAAGCAACAGGAAAGGTTGAATTTACTGCTCCTGCCACTAACGTGGAAGACGGACGCTTCACAGCTACTGTCAATAAGGCTGATATTGCTGAAAACACTGAATATACATGGGAAGTGGAAGTTGCTGCCGACAATGTGACACGCTTCTTCCGCAACAGCGAGGATAACAAGGATCTTGAATTCTATTGTCCTTACGGTGTGGCATTCGATAATTCTCCGGAAAGCCCGTATTTCGGACGTATGTACGTTTCCAACACATTGGAAGGTGCAACAGCCAACAATACAACCGGAGTTGGTCTTTACGCTTACGATGCTGACGGCAATCTTATCAACACTACTGCTCTTGGCTGCGGTGTGAACTGGACAGGCGCTCAGGGTGAAGGTCCTCGCAGAATTGCAGTTGCTGCCGACGGACGTATTTTCACTTCCGACCATAGCAAGACAAATACCGGTATCTACTACATCGATCCGGAAACATTTGAAGGCAAGAACATCTTTACCGGTGCGGTTAACGACGGAAACGGCTCATTGAGCATCAACGACAAGTATGTCGGCGGACGTATCAATTCAGTAGGTGTTCGCGGTAGCGGTGAAAACACTCAGATTTTTGCTGTTGACGCAACCAAGTCGGGTTCTTCTTGGAAGAAATATGTGAACCGTTATGACATTGGCGAAGCAACAGAATGGACAGGCGAGCCGTCATACTCAGCCGTTCACGGTTCTTATTTCGGTAATGACAATAATACAATCGTTCCGGTTTCAACCGGTTTCTGGGGTGCTCAGTATCGTGGTGCAGGCAGCAGCTCTGTAGCTAACCCGTGTCTGTTCTACTTCAGCGACAAGTTGGGTGAAGTGGTATTCGATTCTTCATCATTCGACACCGGTTCATCTCAAAACGGTGCATTGGCAGTCGACGAAGCTCGTCAGCTCATCGCTCAAAGCTACAACGGCGGTGTTCGCGTTTTGAAGTATAAGATTAAGTCAGACGGCAAGCCGGAAGTGGAAGTACTCTTTGAACTTCCGTTGGAAGACCAGGGTGACTATTCTAACGCAATGGCATTCGACTACGCTGGTAACCTCTATGCCGTATCAAATGTCAGTGAACGACTCACTTGCTATGCAATGCCGACAAACGACAACCGTTGCGTGACTCCGGCAAGCTCAAAGATGATTATCCTCTTTGGTGAAAGCAGTGCTGACGAAATCGCAGCTGAGGCTACGGCTTCTGTTTATCCGAACCCGATTGAAAGCATGGCAACCGTTAATTGCAGTGAAGGTATTCACAATGTAGTTGTCTACAACATTGCCAACGGTGCTGCTGTCTATACGGCTGCCGGAAACGGCCAAACAGAAATGTCAATCGACTTGAGCGGTCTTGCAAAGGGTGTTTACTTCGTAAGAATCAACAATACTCATACAGTGAAGGTCATCAAGAGATAAGCATTTGAACTTGATATAACAAAAGCGGGCGTGCAACTTTCCGGTTGCGTGCCCGCTTCTTTTTTGCTTCTGTCTATATCGGAATCGTTGTCAACGTCCTCGAATCGGTTGCTGTGGGCGTTTGGCTTCGTCTTTTTGTGGGGAAGATATAAAAACTTAGGGGCGTGCCTCCCGGCAAGCCCCTAAGCTGTGATTTTCAAGAAACTATTCGACTTTTACATTCTTTTGTACCACAAAACAAACATTCAGTTCACCTTTTGCAGGAGTGTTGTTTTCGATAGTTCCCATTTTCCGAAACCTTCTAGCTCAAGAAGGCATTACGGAAAACTTCACTTGGTTTTTATCAGTTGTCAGTGTTGCGTAGTAGATATTATCTTTTCCATTGGATTTCGACCTAAATGGGGTCTTAATCGTTTTAACGGAATTCGTAACTGCTCTCAGATACGATGTCATTCCATTACAATAAAAACATTACTTTTTTCATTAGTTGCGATGCAAAATTACTACGATTTTTCCCAAGTCACCAAATTTTTTGATGTACATGAGCATTTTTGGATTATATTGTAAATCAATGTATTACAAAAAATAAGCAGTGGTCATTGATGTACAAGTTGTTTTTAGGGGCATTTTTTGAGCTGTTTTTTGATAAAAAAATTGGGGCAAGTCGTAAAAACCTGCCCCAATACATAACCCTAAAATTTACTGGATTTTATTTGATGACTTTGAATATTTCAGTACCGACTTTGACAAGGTAGATTCCAACTGCCGGCAGTTCTACCGACAAGGATTCCGAACCGTTGTTGTCTGTAAAGATACATTTGCCGTCAATGCCGAATACAGCCACATCCTTCATTGCCGGATTGCTGATGTTCGCTATGCCGTTGATGACATTTACAGCAGCCATTGCCGGAGCTACTGAAGCTACCGAAGAGGACAACTGCACTTCCATCTTGTCGGAAATTTCGCTGTACACTATGTTGTTTGAGTCTGCAACATATGCAGCCATTACGTCGTAGGCAAATACATCGCCGTCCATAACTGTCAAATCTTTGAAGCTGCAGTTGTTTGTTTCTGCAACGACGGCATCTTCCGTTGTTGAGAACTTGGCACCCGCTTTCAGGTCGATATCTGCTTTCAGTGAGCCGAAGAACACGTTTTGGTTGTTTTCGGAATACATCAGGATAACGTCGCCGTCAGAGCCGCCTTCCAGCGTCACTTTCTGTTCAGTCATTGTAGGTGTAACAGGAATGCTCTTGACAGAGGATTCAATCGGTGTGAGCATATTGTCAACGATTTCTGCGAACATGACCAGCAAGTTGTCGTCAGCCGGTGCTACAACATCAAGTGTCAGAGTAGCTTTTCCGCCAGCCTGTCCGAAATTGCCTTGTGGAGAGTACATGAATGACGGACCAAAGAACATTGCAAAGGAATTGTCCAGACCCATAGCTCCTGGTATTGTTGCAGCCATGCTGATATACCAGCCATAAGCTCCATCCTCACGTGTAAGCTGATAGGCATCAAAGAACGTTTCCGGACTTTCAAGCGTTCCGGTTGATTCAAGTCCTTCGAACGATGCATTGGCAACTGTATAAGTTTCGTCGGTTTTGGCCGTATGTTCTTTGTAAAGAGTAGCCAAATAGACATTTGCAAATTCTACCGATTCCCAGTTGGCGGTAAATCCAGTTGTAGTGATGTCAGTTGCTTCTTTCACTACCGGCTTGCTGAGTGTCGGCAATGCTGCAATCATTTCAGAAGGTTGTGAAACAGAACCGTCAGACATTTTTGCTGTAACCTGGTAGTAATAAACAGTACCTGCTGTCAAGTCGTTCACGTCGTAGCTTGTTCCTTGCACTTCCTTATTCTCGAGAACATATTGGGTGTCGCCCTCTTCTGTCATTGACATGACGCTCAACAGATAGGACGCTGCTCCTTCAACGGCTTCCCAGTTGGCAGTAAATGAAGTGGCCGAATAGTTTGTTGCCGGGAGTGCTGTCGGTGCTTCAATAGGCGAAACAATCGATACTGATTCGGACAGCGGTGAAACCTTATCGCCCTGAACGGCTGCAACATCGAAGAAGTAACTTTCGCTTGGATTCAAGCCGTCTATCGTATAGGTAGTTCCGGTTACAGGTTCATTCTGGAGCAGATATACGTAGGCCCATGTATCCATGCTGAAGTAGTAGACATTCAGCAGATAGGAGTCAGCTCCTGCTACTGCATCCCAACTCAATTCGGCAGAAGTGCCCATGTATTTTGATACGGTAGGATTTTGCGGTGCGCTAAGTCCTTCGGCGGAAATTTTAATGTCATCAATAAAATATTCTCCTTCGTATGTCCACATTTGGATGAAGGATTCGGCCGTACCTTTTGAAAGAGAAAAACTGTATTCCTTCCATTCGTTTGTCAGAATAACGGATTGTGAGCTTGCTGCGTATTGTTCACCAGGGTACAGCAACAGCATGTTCAGTTCGTCGCCGCTCGATAATGCCGATTTGGCGCGGAATGTCATGGTGAATGTACCGTTGTTCGCAGAAAAATCAAGTATTGGGGTATTTAGCCAGCCGGTGTCTCCTTCATAGAATCCGATGTAGGCACTGCCGCCGGCTTGGAATACTGCGGCACCCGACCATCCCGGAACTTGTGTGTAATCGGCCGAGATGTCGCCTGTCTGTGCATTTGCTAAGTCTGTCGCATCCGGAGCGGTTTCGCTGCCTGCCGTAAATTTCGAGAAGTCTTCTTCAACGATTACCGCCGAAGCGTCATTTGCCAACATTCGGGGTGTTGACGTCACTTGTGCTTTTGTGAACTTGTAAACCGGTGTAAACAGGCGGCTGGATACCGCCTCCGTGTTTTCAACCTTCATCGTCTTTGCCCGTAATGCCTTTTTGTTTTGAGCAAAACCAACGCTTGCGCATAATGTGCAAGCCAACACTAACAATGTAATCTTTTTCATCATAAGCATAGGTTTTAATTATAAATCGTAGGCAAGTTAATAAAAAATATTTAATATTGTTGCATTTTTACCAATAAAAATTGCATTATTGTGTTTTTGTGTTGAAAATAACAAAAAACCGTCAGGAATATCGGCGTATTCCTGACGGTTTTTATTATATATATTGTGGTGGGGAATTATACTGTAAGGATTTCCTTTTCCTTGGCAGCAAATACCTCGTCGATTTTCTTCAGGTACTTGTCGTGGATTTTTTGAACCTTTTCTTCTGCATTTTTCTGTGCGTCTTCCGGCATGCCGTCGTTCTTCACAGCTTTCTTCAAGCCTTCGATAGCATCGCGGCGGGCATTGCGCACAGAAATCTTAGCCTGTTCGGCTTCAGCTTTCGACTGTTTAACCAGCGCTTTACGGCGTTCCTCAGTCAACGGCGGAATAGAAAGGCGGATTACTTCGCCGTTGTTTTCCGGTGTGATGCCGAGGTCAGAGTTGATGATTGCCTTTTCAATTTCCTTAAACATGGATTTTTCCCACGGAGTAATGGTGATAGTGCGGGCATCAGGCACCGACACGTTGGCAACATTACTGATAGGAGCGGCGCTTCCGTAGTAGTCAACCTTGATGCCGTCGAGAATCTTCGGGTTTGCCTTACCGGCACGGATGTGTGCCAATGCTTCATCAAGATAAGCCACCGCCAATTCCATTTTTTCTTCTGCAGGAGAAATATAGAAATTTACGTCGTTCATAATTGTATCGTTTTTATTTGTTATTGTTTATTTCTGATATACCAATGTGCCGATGGGTTCTCCGTCGATCACTTTGCGGAGGTTGCCTTTCTGGTCCATGTTGAACACCACAATCGGGAGATTGTTTTCCTTGCAAAGCACAGTTGCCGTAAGGTCCATCACCTTCAGTCCGCGGCTGTAGATTTCGTCGTAAGTGATTTCCGTAAACTTGACGGCTGTCGGGTCTTTTTCCGGGTCGGCTGTGTAGATGCCGTCAACGCGTGTGCCTTTCAGCATCACGTCGGCTTCCACTTCGATTCCGCGCAGAGCCGAGCCAGTATCGGTTGTAAAGAACGGGTTGCCCGTGCCGCACGACATGATGGCTACCTTTCCGGCCTTCATGGCGTCGATGGCTTTCCACTTGCTGTAGTGTTCGCCAATCGGGAACATGTTGATGGCAGTGAATACCTGTGCCGGCTGTCCGATTTTTTCAAGAGCCGAACAGAGAGCCAACGAGTTGATGACCGTAGCAAGCATGCCCATCTGGTCGCCTTTCACACGGTCAACGCCTTTTGCCGCTCCGGCAAGTCCGCGAAATATGTTGCCGCCACCGATTACAATAGCGATTTCCACACCGGATTGTGCCAAATCCTTAATCTGTTCGGCGTAATCGCCCACTCTAACCGGGTCGATGCCGTAGCCTTGTTCACCCATCAGCGACTCGCCGCTGAGCTTCAGCAATATGCGCTTGTAACTTGTTCTCATTCTGTCTGGTTTTGTTTTTTACAAATTTAATGACTTTCCCTTAAATCTCAAACAAATCTTCAGCGTTTCTTGTAGGAAATCGTTCCTGTAGCCTGATTCGTCGGCATGACGAGCACTTCGGCTATCTGCACATGTGCAGGGGCGGAAGCGGCAAAATAGACAACTTCGGCCACGTCGTCGCCGTTGAGGGCATGGATTCCTTTATAGAAATCGTCGGCGCGTTCCTTGTCGCCGCGATAGCGCACCACGGTGAAATTCGTTTCCACCATTCCCGGCTTGATGTTCGTCACGCGCAGGGGAGTGTCGACAAGGTCGATGCGGAGTCCGTCGGACAAAGCCTTGACAGCCGCTTTTGTGGCGCAGTAGACGCTGCCTCCGGGGTAGGCGGCATCGCCGGCAATCGAGCCGATGTTGATGATGTGTCCGCGGCCTCGTTCCACCATTCCCGGCACTACCATGCGGGTCATGGCCAGCAGGGCGCGCACGTTCGTGTCGAGCACCACATCCCATTCGTCGAGGTTGCCTTCAAATTCCTTGTCCAGACCGATGACAAGTCCGGCATTGTTGACCAGTACGTCGATATTTTTCCATTTGCCTTCCAGCGAATCGAGAGCGGCACGCATGGCTTCGCGGTCGCGCACGTCGAACGGAAGTGTCAGCACGTCGACGCCCTTTGCTGTCAGTTCTGCTTTCAGTTCAGCCAGTTTTTCTGTATTTCTGCCGTTCAGAATCAGGTCGGACCCCATGGCGGCAAACTTGCGGGCGCAGCCTTCGCCGATGCCGCTGGTTGCTCCGGTAATGAAAATTATTCTGTCTTTCATACTTCAGTTTGTGATTGTTCCGTATTGAATAATATTTAACCCTGCAAAGGATTTCTCTTTTACAAAAATAACTAACTTTGTGGCAAGAGCAAACATAACCGATGAGAAATATGCAGAAGTATCTATTTTCCGTTTTGGGCAAGTTCTTTTTGATTGCCGTCGTCTTTTCCGTTACTTGTCAGCCGCTGCAGGCGGAAACGAGTTTCAGCAAACTGAAGGAAAAGGCAGAACGCTTCTATGCCTATCAGGAATGGGACAGTGCGCTTGCCATGTACGAACTGATGCTGATGCAGCAGCCTACTGATTTGCCCACCATTTCCCTTGCTCTGGCTCTTTATGGGCTTAAGGGCGACGAGGAGAAGCAGATCCAGCTCGTCGAACTGTCGCAGCAGAAGGGCATTGCTCTCAACGACCTTTTCGAAAATGTGAAGACGGAGGCGTTCCGTTTGGGAAAACCAGACATTTACGAAAATCTGCTGTTGAAAATCAAGGAAAAGCAGCCGTGGCTCAAGCGCAGCATCAATCTGCAGCTTATCAAATACTACGATTCGCGCAACAATGCGCCCAAGATGATTTCCATCAGCGATTCGCTGCTTACCGTCAATCCCGACGATATATATACGCTTTCCATCAAGGCGCGCGGACATATTCTGCTCAGCGAAATAGAGCCGGGTGTCAGCGCCTACCGCCAAATTCTGGAACTGGACAAGGACAACATGGAAGCCTTGCTCAACATTGGCATTGTCCGCTACAACGAGGTGAAACAAAAACAACTGCCGCTGGACTCTCCAACGGCAGCCGAAGCCCGCAGCTGTCTGCAGCAGGCATATTCTCAAAAACCGACTCAGTTCCTCAAGCGCATTATCGGCGAACTGACTCCGCAGCCTGCGGAATAGCGGTTTTCAACTTCTGTGTTCCTGTTTCTCGTCATAGCCTTTCCAATGTAAGAAACGTGTACGGATAGGGGTTCTTTTCGTCGGCAGGAAAGGATTCCTCACTCACTGTGCGCCATTCCGACGGATTGATTTCCGGGAAAAACGCGTCGGCATCCGGGAAACGGGCGTGAATGCGGGTGAGGTACAGGGTCGACACGCTGTCGAACGTGGCACGGTAAATCTGTTCGCCGCCGATGACAAACACTTTTTCGTCATCTTTGGTGAGTTGCAGCGCTTCGGCGAGCGAATGTGCTGTTTCCACCCGTTCTGCGGTAAAGTCCGGGTTGCGCGTTATCACTATGTTGCGCCGGTTGGGCAACGCCCCTTTAGGCAGAGAGTCGTAGGTACGGCGGCCCATAACGACGGTTCCGCCGGTAGTGACGTTCTTAAAATGCTTCAGGTCGGCCGACATGTGGCAGAGTAGGTCGCCGTTGCGGCCGATGGCTCCGTCTTCGGCAACGGCAACGATGGCACTCAGTTTTTCTTTCATATCCGTCTGTGTATGTTATACCGACACTACGCCCTTGATGTGCGGGTGCGGGTTGTAGTTTTCCAATGTAAAGTCTTCAAAACGGAAGGAGAAAATGTCCTTCACGTCGGGGTTGATTTTCATCGTCGGGAGCGGACGCGGTTCGCGTGACATCTGCAACTGCACCTGTTCGAAATGGTTGGTGTAGATGTGGGCATCGCCGAGCGTGTGAACAAAGTCGCCGGCTTCGAGCCCCGTCACCTGTGCCATCATTTGCAGCAGGAGGGCATAGGAGGCGATGTTGAACGGTACGCCGAGGAAGATGTCGGCACTGCGCTGGTAGAGCTGGAGGCTCAGTTTGCCGTCGGCCACGTAGAACTGGAAAAAGGCGTGGCAGGGAGGTAGGTTCATGTTCGGCAGGTCGGCCACGTTCCACGCCGAAACAATGATGCGGCGCGAATCGGGGTTGTGTTTGATGGTTTCCACCACTTCCTTTATCTGGTCGATATGGCCGCCGTTGTAGTCGGGCCACGAACGCCACTGATAGCCGTAGATATGGCCGAGGTCGCCGTTTTCGTCCGCCCATTCGTTCCAGATGCGCACACCGTTGTCCTGAAGGTATTTCACGTTGGTGTCGCCGTTCAGAAACCACAGCAGCTCATGAATGATGGATTTCAGGTGCAGTTTTTTCGTTGTCAGCAACGGGAATCCGTCAGCCATGTTGAACCGCATCTGATAGCCGAACACGCTTTTGGTGCCGGTTCCTGTGCGGTCGCTCTTCATCACGCCGTTTTCCATGACATGATGCAGCAAGTCAAGATACTGTTTCATATTTTGTCCGTTTTTTTGTTTTTTCTATTCAATGCCTTCGACGTAGATGGCCTTGTAGGGTGTGGCGGGGCATACGTATTCGCATTTTCCGCAGCCGGTGCAGGCCGATTCGTCGATTTGGGGTATTTCCGTATTGTTGTAGCCTACCATCGTGATGGCTTCAGCCGGGCATTTGCGCGAGCAGGCGCCGCAGTTCACGCCGTCGGTCTGCGTGACGCAGTTTTGCAGCAGAAACTTGGCTTTGCCGATGGCGGCTGTCTTCTTTTCTTCCACGCTTAACGGCCGTAATGCCCCCGTAGGACAGACTGTCGTGCAGAGGTTGCATACTTCGCGGCAGAAGGAAGCCTCAAAGTTCATGTACGGCTGCATCGGGTGAAGGATGCCGTATTCCGTTACAGCCGGACGGAGCACCTGTTGCGGGCATTTGCTGACGCAAAGCTGGCAGGAGGTGCAGCGGCGCAGAAAGTCGTCGCGCGACTCTGTTCCGGGAGGGGTGACGGCACGACGGCGGTTGACCGGGACACGGCCTTTTGCGGCAGCTTTCGCCTGGCGGATACCATTGGCGGCATTTGCCAGCGACCCAGTAACGGCGGCTGTTCCCACAAAACTGAGGAAACGTCGGCGGGAAGCGTCGGGCACGGCTTTTTTCTTTTCCTTTATCATTACATCCATTGCCGGCGAGGCAGAACCTACGGCAGCACGTTCCTTGATGCGCTGCATCAGCGGTGTGGCGGCACGGCGGCGGTTGGGCGTATAGGTAATGGCGTCATCATTGCAGACATCCACGCAGTTGAAACACAGCACGCAGCGGCTCATGTCGACAACATGGTCGCTCAAGTCGATGCAGGCCGCCTTGCAGGCATATTCACAGCGGTGGCAGTTGATGCACTTGTCGGTGTCGATTTCCATCCGCCATATTGACGAGCGGCTGCACAGGCTTAATGTCGCTCCGACGGGGCAGACGGTGTTGCAGAACGTGCGGCCGTTGCGAAATGCCAGAAAGCCGACAATAACGGCTGTCAGTGCCGCTACGGAAAGTCCCACGGCTCCGGGCAGCACGACGTCGACGGTCAGCAGCAGGGTGCTGTCGGCTGCGGCAGTGCTGTGTATCCATGCCGTCAGCGGACGGACGAATGCCACGACGATGCGGCCATAGGCGCTGTAAGGGTCGATAAGAGCAGGAAACGCTACCACGCCGGCACAGAGGCTGAATGCCGTCATAGTCAGCAGGGAATAGCGCAATATGTTTTTAGCCGGAGAAAAGCGGTAGCGGGCGTTTTTCTTTTTGCGGATTTTCTTGCCGAGCCGTCCGAAAAAGTCCTGAAACGTCCCCATCGGGCAGACCGTGGAACAGTACACTCTGCCGAACAGGAAGGAGGCAATGAGCCAGAAACCCACCATACCCAAATTGAACGACAGCAGCGACGGCAGGAACTGAATCTGCTCCAGCACCGACAACTGACGGGGCAGGCAACCGCTCACGTCGGCAAAAAATGCCGTCAGGAGCAGGAAAAACGCCAGAGAAACGGCGATACGTATTTTTTTCAGTTTCTTCATCTTCTCCGTAGTTTTAATGTCCGCAGATTTTTTCTACTTCCACATCCTTCACCGTCTCAACAATGGCGGCAATGTGGTCCATCTGTTCCGGGATGGCTATCAGTTCGGGGCACTTGGGCACGCACAGGTCACAGCGGATGCAGCGGAACGCGCTTTCTTCGTCGCAGATGGCGGCACGGTAGCGGTTAATAAAATAACGGCCTTTGGTGGAAAAAGTTTCCGAATAGATGTCGCCGAAGCGGTCGGGCACCATGCCTTCTTTTAGCACTTCGTTGTAGATGCGGAAAATGCCGGGTATGTTGATGCCGTAGGGGCAGGGCATACAGCGGTCGCAGTAGGTGCAGTTGACGAGCGTGTTCGTCAGATAGGCTTCCATCGCGCGGCTCCATGTTTCCTTTTCTGCGGCGGTGAATTCCAATGGGCTGCCGAAAACCATCACGTCCTCTTTCAGTGCCGTCATGTCGGGTACGCTGTCGATGACGCAGTCAGCACCTTCGGCCGTTGCGGCATTGCGCAAAGCCCAGCCGGCTATCGGCTGTTGGGGATTGGCTTCATAAAGAATGTCGGTGGCGTCGCCGCTCATGGCGCGCAGGGCTCCGTCCTTTGTCGGGTTGGTCACGAATACGGCAAGTCCCGTACGGTGGAGTTTCTCAATCATTCGCAGAGGAGCTCCATTGAGTTTCCGGTTGTCCTCGGCGTTGTAGGGTATGCGCATGAAATCCCAGAAAGCGTCTTCGTTGAGCAGTGCGTCGACCGACGATTCGTGGTCGACATCCGTAGCTTCCAGGTGGGTGATATTGCCGCTTTTCAGCAGTTCGTCCATCACCGTTTCATCGCCAATCAGGTCTATGCCCAGATGGCGGATAACGCCTTCCTCGCGCATGCGCAGCAGAAAGTCGAGAACGCCCGTCTGCTTGTAGACGGCATTGAATTTCGCCAGGCTGTTGATTGCCTGAAGCGAATAGAAGTCGATATAGGAAGTGTGGAGCAGTTCGAGCTGTCGGGAGAAAATTTCCTTGGCTTGCGCCAGCGTTTTGATGTCCCAGGTGGGCATGGAGGTGGACAGACGGTAGGAAGAGCGGTCGGAATCCTTCAGGGCATCGCCGAGAATACGCTCGCCTTCACCTTCGCGATAGGCCCATGCCGTGTCGAACAGTTTTACGCCATGAGCGGCGGCAAACTGCACGATGCGTTTCCCTTCCTCCACGTCGAGCTTTTTCCCGATACGGGGAAAGGAGAGGGTGGAAATGCCCAGTCGTGGCAAACGGTCGCGGAGACGGGGCACATCGAAAGCCTTGAGTACAGGCAACTGTTCGGGTACCGACACTTCGCCTTTCAGACGTTCCGGCGGACAGACACTGCACCCGGAGAGCGCAACGGCGGCTCCCGCCATTCCGGCAGAAGTGCGCTTTATCCATTCCCGACGGTTCATCCTGTTTGCCATTGTTTTTGCGTATTACTACGCAAAACTAACAAAAATCAGCGAAAACTGCCACCAATTGACGGCAGAAGTTTGTATGGCGGACAGGTGACGGAAACAATTCTGTCCGCTTGCAACGAAAACGGCTGTCGGTATTTGTGCCGGCAGCCGTTGCTGTATGTGTTTGTGTCGTGTTTATTCCAGACAGACCAATGTCATGTCGTAGTCTACGGAAATGGTGGTTTCTTCTTCTACCACAGCTCCTTGTTCGAACTCCTGTTCGCCATGCTCATTCTCGACGACAGCATAATCCTTGTCGTAGATAGTTACCGGGAAGTCGTATTTCATTTTCACCTGATAAGTGCCGGGAGCCCAAGGCCAAGGTTTTGGAAAATTCGGAAAATGCCCCGGAGAAATATTCATTTTACATGTGGAATGGGCAGGGATGCAGTATCCCGGTTCCAATAAATTCCATAGGTCGATCACATAGTTGGCATCCAGCAGGGAATATTGGTATTCTCCTTTGTAATTATGAATGCCAAGATAGTTCCTGAACTTTTCGGGGAAAGGACCGCCTTCCGGAATGTCAGTATAAATATCCGGCAACTTTACATAAATGGCTTTAGATGTATTGTTTGTCCATATCAAGTGAAAATAGATGAAGACGTTATAGTATTTTACTGCTGCTTTATCGCCGAAATCCGGTATTGGATTGTCGTTACAACCCCACCCTTGGTAGGTCTCAAAAGTAAATATTGCCGACTGGCCGTGTGTCAGTTCTTTTTCTATGGCACGCGGTCCGGCCACTTCCGACCAGTCTTTGTCACCGCACGATGTCAATAAGACAAATGCCAGCAGCGTGAATAAATAGCAGAATTTTTTCATAAAATGAGTGTTTGTGGTTTGTTTTTCAAATCTATTGATAATTTTATTAAATTCCAATTTTTTTGCATTTATTAGCAAATACAGAGTGGATGCAAACAGAAAAGGCTGCCGCAGGTTTTATGTCTGCAACAGCCTTTGTCTGTATTGATTAATCGTTCGATTATTTCAATTTAGCTTGGATAGCTTTGCTTTCTTCTTCGTAGCCCGGTTTGTTGAGGAGAGCGAACATGTTTTTCTTGTAAGCTTCCACACCTGGTTGGTTGAACGGATTTACATCGAGGATGTAACCGCTGATACCGCAGGCTTTTTCGAAGAAATAGATGATTTCGCCGAGGCAGTATTCAGAAAGTTCCGGAAGAGTGATGTGGATGTTAGGAACACCGCCGTCAACGTGTGCGATAACTGTTCCGAGTTCTGCCATCTTGTTCACTTCGTCGATGCGCTTGCCGGCAATGTAGTTCAAACCGTCGAGGTTGGCTTCGTCGCTCGGGATGCGTACTTCGTGGTTCTGAGAAGCTACAGAAATTACAGTTTCGAAGATAGTGCGTTCGCCTTCCTGAATCCACTGTCCCATTGAGTGAAGGTCAGTAGAGTTGTCGACAGCTGCCGGGAAGATACCCTTTCCGTCCTTACCTTCGCTTTCACCGTAAAGCTGTTTCCACCATTCGCCGAGGAAGTGGAGCTTCGGGTTGTAGTTGACAAGAATTTCAGTTTTCTTGCCGGCGTTGTAGAGGGCGTTACGCGTTTTTGCGTAGAGGTATGACAAGTTGGAGTCGTCGGCATTCATTGTAGCTTCTTCCATGGCCTTTGCACCAGCAACGAGCTTGCGGATGTCGAAGCCTGCAACAGCAATCGGAAGCAAACCTACCGGAGTGAGGACAGAGAAGCGTCCGCCAACGTTGTCTTCGATAACGAAAGTGGCATAGCCTTCTTCAGTAGCCAACTTGCGGAGAGCACCGCGTTTTGCATCTGTTACGGCTACGATATGTTTAGCGGCAAATTCCTTGCCTTCCTGCTTTTCGAGCATTTCTTTCAGCAGACGGAAAGCGATGGCTGGTTCAGTAGTTGTACCTGATTTGGAAATTACGATGATACCGAATTTCTTGCCTTCCAAAAGCTTCATCAATTCATAGGTATAGTCTTCGCCGATGTTCTGTCCTGCGAACAAAACGCGCGGACCGTTGGCCGGTTTCAAAGCAGCGAAAGAGTCGCTGAGGGCTTCGATTACAGCCTTAGCTCCAAGGTAGCTTCCGCCGATACCGATAGCTACAACGTATTCGCAGTCGTCGCGAAGCGTTTTAGCCGACTGTTCGATTTCAGCCAGGAATTCGTCAGACAAAGATGAAGGCAAGTGCATCCAGCCGAGGAAGTCGTTGCCAAGACCTGTGCCTTTTTCCAATTTTTCAAGTCCTTCTTTAGCACTTGCGTTAAGTGCATTGATTTCTACATCGCTAACCGTACCGTGTACGTTTTTGATGTTGAGTTCCAAATTCTTCATAATACTTTTGAATTAATCAAATTGTTGTTATCCAATACGTTCCAATAGTTGTGCGGCATCTTACAGCAGTTTGTCCGCCAAAGCGTCGATGGCTGTCTGAGCCGGTACTTTATTGTAGAGAATGTCGTACACACAATCCAGAATCGGCATATCCACGTTGTATTTCCGGTTGATTTCGTAGATACACTTCGTTCCGTAGTAGCCTTCTGCCACCATTTCCATCTCCATCATCGCGGCCTTCACTTTGTAGCCGCGTCCGATGTAGCTGCCGAAATTGTGGTTACGGCTGAATTTCGAGTAAGCTGTCACCAGCAGGTCGCCCAAATAGACGGAGTCGGTGATGCAACGGCTTCCGCCGCAAACGGTCGTGACGAAGCTGTCCATTTCGCGGATGGCGTTCGACACGAGCATTGCCTGGAAGTTGTCGCCGCTTTTAAGGCCGTAGATGACTCCGGCGCAAATGCCGTAGACGTTCTTGAGCACGGCTCCGTATTCGATGCCTTCGACGTCGGTCGACACGATGGTCTGCAACTTCGGACCTTGCAGGCATTGGGCAAAACGTTCGGCAAGCCGAATGTCCTTGCAGCCGATAGTGAGGTAGGACTTTCGTCCCAAAGCCACTTCCTCGGCATGGCATGGTCCGCCGATAACCAACTGGTGTTCCGGCTGGATATGGTAGAAGTCGCCCATGTAGTCGGTGACGATGGCATTTTCATCAGGCACGATGCCTTTCACTGCCGAAACGATGCACTTTCCGCTCAAGTCGACCGTGATTTTCTTCAGGTGTTCCTTGATGTAGGGGGAAGGCATTGCCAGCAGCAGGGTGTCGGCTTCGCTGCACACGGCGTTGATGTCTGACGAGAAACGGATTCTGTTGGTGTCAAACATGACGTCGGACAGATAGACCGGATTATGCCCGTCGCGGAGGAAATCGGCGATGCGGTCGTCGCGCCGCATGTACCATATTATCTCCCGACAGTTGGTGAGCAGCAGTTTGGCGAGGGCGGTAGCCCAGCTTCCGCCCCCCATCACTGCAATTTTTCCTGGAAATTCCATTCGAACTGATAAATATATTCTTCTTGGTTACTTGGTTTGGTTGAGCCTATTTGGCATTTTCTACCCAACGGGCAATGTCGTCCTGTGTCGGGTTTGCAAGTTCGAGTTTGAATTTCTTATTGAGTCCGCAAAGCTCCTGCTGCAACTTGTTAGGGTTGGCGTCGCGGAGGCTTTCTACGGTCAGATAGCCTGCTTTTTGTACGGCAGGAACCCATTCAGCCGGCACGCCGATAGCTGTGTAGGCTTCTTCGCGGTCGCGTTTTGCCACTTTTTCCGGACGCATCTGCGGGAAGAAGAGCACTTCCTGGATAGTAGTCTGTCCGGTCATGAGCATAACGAGACGGTCCATACCGATACCCATACCTGATGTCGGAGGCATACCGTATTCGAGGGCGCGGATGAAGTCCTTGTCGATAATCATCGCTTCGTCGTCACCCTTTTCGCTCAGTTTCATCTGTTCAACGAAGCGTTCGTACTGGTCGATCGGGTCGTTCAACTCAGAGTAAGCGTTACACAATTCCTTACCGTTGACCATCAGCTCGAAACGTTCTGTCAGTTCCGGGTTGTTGCGGTGACGTTTTGTAAGCGGCGACATTTCAATCGGATAGTCGATGATGAATGTCGGCTGGATATAGTTGCCTTCGCACTTTTCGCCGAAGATTTCGTCGATGAGTTTGCCTTTGCCGAACGATTCGTCCACTTCGATGTTGAGCTGTTTGCACACGTCGCGGAGCTGGTCTTCGTTCATGCCTGTGATGTCGATGCCGGTGAATTCCTTGATGGAGTCAATCATCGTCACGCGTTTGAACGGGGCCTTGAAGCTGATGACATTGTCGCCGACTTTCACTTCAGTTGTGCCGTTCACGTCAAGACAGATCTTTTCGAGCATCTTTTCCGTGAAGTTCATCATCCAGTTGTAGTCCTTGTAGGAAACGTAGATTTCCATACAGGTGAATTCCGGATTGTGGGTGCGGTCCATACCTTCGTTACGGAAGTTCTTCGAGAACTCGTAAACGCCTTCGAATCCGCCCACGATAAGGCGTTTCAGATAAAGTTCGTCGGCAATACGGAGGTAGAGAGGAATGTCGAGCGCATTGTGGTGAGTGATGAACGGACGCGCAGAAGCACCGCCCGGGATAGACTGGAGAATAGGAGTCTCCACTTCCATGTAGCCGTGGGAGTTGAAATACTCACGCATGGAGTTGTACACCTTTGTGCGCTTGATGAATATGTCTTTTATGCCGTCGTTCACTACGAGGTCAACATAGCGTTGGCGGTAGCGGAGTTCCGGGTCTTCGAATGCGTCGTAGGTTACACCGTCCTTCACCTTTACGATAGGCAGCGGACGCAACGACTTGCTGAGCATCTTGATGCTCTTGGCATGTACGGTGATTTCGCCCATTTGGGTTCTGAACACAAAGCCTTCAACGCCCACAAAGTCGCCGATATCGAGCAATTTTTTGAAGAACACATTGTAGAGGTCCTTGTTTTCATCCGGGCAAAGGTCGTCACGACTAATGTAAACCTGGATTCTGCCTTCTGCATCCTGAAGTTCCATGAAAGAAGCCTTTCCCATGATGCGTCGGCTCATGATACGTCCCGCGATGCTCACATTACGCACCTCGGCGTCGTCCTTAAAGTTTTCTTTGATTTCTTTGGTGTGGCCGGTTACAACGAATTCGGCAGCCGGATAAGGCTCGATTCCCATTTTACGCAACTCGGCAAGACTGTTACGACGAACAATCTCTTGTTCACTCAGCTCAAGTACATTCATATTCTATTGCTTGTTATTTGTAATCCAATACCTTCAAGCGCACTTTACGCTTCAATTTGCAAAATTAATCATAAATCCGCAAAATCAAGCATTTCAGCGGATAAACTTTGTTTATGTTGCTATTTGTGAGTTGATTTGGGTGGGCATTTTAATCGGCAATTTGTCAAGTGGACTAAAATGGACTAAATTGGAATGGGTGTGTGTTTGTAAATTTGACATTTAATATAACAATCAGATTTACCGATGAGAAAAACATTAGCCGTACTATTAGCCTCTTTGTTTTTATGGGGGTGTAGCTCAACTTCTTCCAATGATAAAGACCAAAAGGTGAGTGAAAATAATGTCAGAGAAACGATAGAATCGTATATGGAACATCATAAGATGGATGACTATCAAAAGTTGCTGGAATTTAGCCGGGCAATGGAGGAGTCAGGCCAGACGGATTCTTTGTACAGAAAGGTCAACAAAATATTGGAAGACAATATGGATGACTGTGTCCTGAATGAAAAAGTGTTGGAGGATTATTTGATGGAGGGACACCGTGAGGGTTTTCCTGTTTATTTGGATAAAAATGATGAATTGTCGGTTTATGTTTCCGGACAATATCCTTTGACGGTCAGACTATATAATGCCGACAGTCAAGAACTGTTGCAAACCAAAATGAAAACAAAGCATGTGGAATATGTCTTTACCGCTCCATATTCTGCAATATATCTGGTAGAAGTTGAACCTTCAAAAAAACAGTATGCAACAATCGCATTGTTGAAGAAGGTGAACGAACTTGACCGTTTGATTCATCAAAAAGGGGTGGATGTTAAAATTGTAGAAGGGACAAAGTCTGATTTCCGTTCATTTTTAATGACGGATGTTGAAATGCAAAATCTGTTTGAAGAACCACGGAAATTTACATTGAGAGGTAAATTGAAGTCGATGTTTTCCGGAAGCAGTCGTGCGGTTGTTGCTATACAACTGCCACAAGGAGCGACCGAACTGCTTTACAGCCTCCGTATTTCTACGAGTGAATCGGACAAAACAACAGATGGCAAGTTTTGTGAAAATATGAATGAATCATATCGGCAGGTAAAAATGTTCGGAGTGCCGATTTATGAATCAAATGAATCGGAGAGAAAGACTGGCTTGTTGTCAAAGTTGCTCGATGACAATAGGCCGTTGCGGGAGGAGGATGCATATTGCAACATGTATGTGTTTGAAAGTTCATCACAGGCAAAGAAGTTTCAGGATGGAGATGCAGTGGAAAATTTGAAATATAATATTGACTATTCGACGCTCGGCACGCAATCGTGCAACGGACGCATTCCTGTTAAGGGCAAGAAAACCGTATATCTTGGTTTTGAGAACGGAAGGGTACGTTATAGCAATTATTTGTGGGTTGAGGCTCTTTCCGCTGTTTTCAAAAAGGGATATTATCATGCGGAATATTCAGTGATTGACAGAATAGAAAAAGAGAAGGACAACAAGGAAGATGAAGGAGAAAATTAAGCGTTTAAAATACGCTTTGTCGGGCGTTTTTGATGATAATTTGAAAACAAGGCAATGGGAGAATACCGTTGATTACATCATCATTGGTTTTATTTTTCTCAGCACTATCCAAATATTTCTCAGCACTTATCCTGTGATTGTGGAAAAGTATGGAGATGTGTTGCATGTCATAGACATTGTAACAGTTGCTTTTTTTACAGTTGAGGTCAGCCTTCGAATTTGGTGTGCCGATTTGCTCGATGAAAACTATAAGGGGTTTAAGGGACGTGTACGCTATTGTTTTACGTTTTATGGCTTTATGGATGTCCTGTCAACTTATCCTTTTTATTTACATTGGATAATGCCTTTGCCTTATGCTTTGCTGAAAGTGTTCAGAATATTCCGTGTTTTGCGAATTTTCCGATACTTACACTCGTTTAATCTTTTGGCAAAAGCGTTCCAGTCAAAGCGAAAGGAATTGCTGGTTTCTCTTCAAGTGCTTTGTGTCATTACGATTATACTTTCATTTGTATTGTTCTTTGTTGAACATGAGGCTCAGCCCGATGTCTATGAAAATGGATTGTATCCGGTTTTATGGGCTTTTGCCCAATATATTGGAGATCCCGGAGGTTTTGCTGATGTACCCCCTGTTACGTTTTGGGGTCGGTTTATTGCTTGTTTGATCGGGATTTTGGGTATAGCGATTTTTGCTGTCCCGGCCGGTTTGATCGGTTCTGGGTTCACGGAGGTCATGGAAGCAGAAGCCCATGATGCTGATGTTCGGGAAAATGTTGGAAAATTAGAACGAGCTTTTGAACGAAAATTGGACAGACCTTCCGGCTATCAGATTTGTCCTCGTTTCCTTTCGCTTGTCGAAATACAAGCCAGAATGGGAATGACGACCGATGAGGTGGTGGAAGCGGCAACCTATTCCGATAAATTCCGTTTAATCAATTTGGCAGGAACAATGACGCTTGATGAGCATCCACAAGACCGTATGGCTGTTGAGCATTTTTGTGTGAACCGTTCATATGGCTGTTGTATTGACAGAGGATCGAAGGTTACTATTGTTTCTCCATCGAACATCGTAGATCCTGTAGTGGGGTGGTTTGCATATTATTTGGCTATGATGGGCGGGTTTAATTTTTTAAGTCGTGAAACAGGTGAAGTCCGCCCGTATCGTTCGTTTTATACCATGCAGGAAGCCCCAGGATTGGATGAGTTTATGGATGATTTGAAAAAGATGTCGCCTCGGGAAGACTGTTGGGTTATTTCCATTTTGGCTTCATGTGGAGGTAGTGAACCGAGTTATCCGGAAAAGTTGTTGTGCTATTATGGAGCAAAAAAGGGAGATGAAACTTTTGATGATCCCAATATCACGTTGCATGCCGATTCCATTCCCTTGTTCCAACGAATGTTTGACGAACTGTCGGAATTCTTTGGGTCGTATGGATTAGCGACGGGGAAGCAGAAATATTATGCTAATGCCAGTCCGAAACTATACTGCCGTAATCTTGGACATTTGGTAAATGCTTTGAGTTTTAGGGTGGCATGGAGCATTATGGCTTGGGATTCCAATGCAATGGCGATTGCAAAAGGCATGGCTCAGATTATTTGTGACAATGTCGAGCCGGAGCGTTTGTTGGAAGAACCCGAGATGTTGAAGAAAAAAGATATAGGCTATCGGGGTTACGAAATTTAAAAGCTATGAAAGTGCTGCTTACAGGGTTTGAACCGTTTGGTGGGGATGCTGTGAATTCGTCGTGGGAAGTAGTGAGGTCTATACCGGAGATTTCTGGTATAGAGTTGGAGAAACTGTTGTTGCCAGTGTCGTTTAACCGTGCCCGTGAGATTGTGAAAACGGTTTTGCAGGAACGTGTTCCGGATGTGGTTTTGTCTGTCGGGCAGGCTGGTAATCGTGGTTGTGTTTGTTTGGAACGAGTGGCTATAAATGTTGCCGATAGTCGGAATGGAGATGTCGATGGATATTGTCCGGTTGATTGTTTGATAGAGGCTCAAGGTCCGGTTGCTTATTTTTCTACATTGCCGTTGCGGCGTATGGTTGATGCGGCTAAAGATAAAGGTGTGCAAGTGAAAATATCTAATACTGCAGGAACTTATGTGTGTAATACGGTGTTTTATTCACTTTTGTATTGGATTAAAATGAAGCGCTTGAAAACAGTGGCAGGATTCGTCCATTTGCCATATCTTCCTTGTCAAATCGCGAAAAAACCAGGTACGGTTGCTGTTGATTTGTCTTTACAGGTATCTGTTATGAGTGCGTTCATAGAGTGTCTTGTTAGAAAATAAAAAAGGAGCGTCGGGGCGCTCCTTTGGGTTATAGTTGGGATTTCAGTATTTCGGTCAGCTCGGCCACGCCTTCGGTGGCGGTTTTTGCGATGACGGTTACTTTTCCGGCACCGTCGGGGATTGGGGCCGGGTGCGGGTCGATGTAGTAGATGGGCACGCCGGGGCGGACATAGTAGAGTAGTCCGGCAGCCGGGTAGACGTTGAGCGAAGTGCCGATAACTACGAATATGTCGGCCTGGCGAACCAACTCGATGGCCGGCTCAATATTGGGCACGGCTTCCTGGAAGAACACGATGTGCGGACGTACGGGGTCGCCGTATTCGTCGCGGGTTTCCGGCGTGGTTTCCAGATTGTCGGGTGTGAGCGTGTAGACACGGTCTTCGCGGCGCATGGAACGCACTTTCATCAGTTCGCCGTGCAGGTGGAGCACATGGCTGCTGCCGGCACGTTCGTGCAGGTCGTCGACATTCTGGGTGATGATGCGTACGTCAAAAAATTCTTCCAGTTTTTTCAGCCCGATATGGGCGGCGTTCGGCTGGCAGTGGATGAGTTCCTTGCGGCGAATGTTGTAGAACTCATGCACAAGTGCCGGGTTACGCACGAATCCGTCGTGGCTTGCCACATCCATTACCGGATATTTGTCCCAAAGTCCACCGGCATCGCGGAAGGTCGACAGTCCGCTTTCCGCGCTGATTCCGGCTCCGGTTGATACGATTAGTTTTTTCATAGCTATGCTGTTGTATGTTGTTGACTGATTTGAAGAAGAAAACAATCTTTACGAAGATAGTCATTTTTTTTGTAGAGTGGCCGGGCGGAAAGAGAAAAATGAGGTGTAAAATAATTGTAAAATATGTATTCGTCGGTTAAATGTTTGATTGCTTGTTGCTATGTTTGAAAATATCGCTAACTTTACCAAAAATGTTTTTGAGTTACGTTGTCATTCAGAATGAGTGGGATATGGATGCTATGAAACACGCGATACCAGATTTTTGAACGACATGCAAGGATAGAATAAATTGACAAAAACCTATATTTTAACTTAAAATCTAATTTTGTATGAAAAAGTCATTACTTAATTTGGCGTTTGGCGGCCTTGCAGTGCTGTCGATGGCGTCAATGGTGAACGCGCAGACTTTAACACTGGATTGGAAGTATACGGAGGATCTTCCAACTTCTGCCGGTGCAAGAAGCGCAACCGGATTCCAAGGTAAATTGTGGACAAACGACAAGGATGCAAAACAACTCATTTATTGGGATGAGGAAGGTAAGCATGTCGTAACGGGTGCTGAAGGAGCATCGCTTGCCGGCGCCGGTACGGCTATTACTGTTGACAATGCCGGTAACCTGATTCTCAACGGCGGATTCCCAAATGCGGCATCCAGCACAACATTCCAGATTCTTCCTGCTGGAGGAGATGCTCTGATTGATTTGAACGTGACGCTTCCTGAAGGAGTGGCAGCAGGCCGTATGGATATTATGGGCCGTGCTATCGGTAATGTGATGAGTGAGGACGGCGGAGCTTTCTTCATTGTTCCGACAGGTGGTACGAAGATTGCTAAAGTGTTTGTTGCCAATGGTGCCCAGGTGGCAGAAAAAACTGAGGCATCTGCCCAGACAATTGCAGTGGGAAGCATTGCCGCTGCTGATAACCTGACATACGTTCAGCCGCTTGACAACGATGTGAACGGTTGGAATGTGGCATGGCGTGTCCGCACAGGCAAGGATTTCTGCTATTGGCAGGACGGTGAAGCAAAAGTTTATAGCAATGCCGGTGCTTCTACAACAGCCGGTGGCGACATTGTTGTGCTGAACGGCGTTACTTATACTTTTGAACCTATAGGAACGGCTTATGCCGATGGTTTCCAGGTAGTTGACCGTTCGAAAAATACCGTTGTAGCTACTCATGAAACAGAATGTGCTGCAGTGTCAACGGCTGTAAACTCTTTGACTGTAGAAAAAGTTGATGAATATACTGCTAACGTATACCAGATGCTTCCGAGCCAAATGGTAGCAAAATATACATTCTCATTGCCGAAACCGATACCACTTGACGTGAGAAATGCTTACGCATACGATATCACAGTTGCTACAGCTGAAGGCAAGGCTACAGTGAACTATCGTCTGAATGCTCCGGCTTCAGCCGTTATGGTTCAGTTGTGGAACGGCAGTGAATTGGTAAAAGAAGTTGAAGGTACAACAATTGCCGAATATGGTGATTATGAAATGACTACAGTCAACAACTTGAACACTGTAGTTATGGACATCGCCGATGTGACAGCTCCGGGTAATTATTCCTACAAGGTAAAAGTAAGCAGCGACGTCGTTTCTGCCCCAACAGCCGTAGGTCCTGTTTACCGTTTCTGGAGTCCTTACGGTATTGCTGTTGACAACAATCCTGACAGCCCGTATTTCGGCCGTGTTCTTGTTACAGAAACTCAAACAAGTTTGCCTGACAAGACTTATCACTCAGCTCCGTCATTGGGCGGTATCGGTATTGGTATCTATGCATTCGACCAGATGTTGCAGCCGATTGAAAACGCTCAGGGTACACACGGTTTCACTGCCGGTATGGAAATGTCGACAGGTAAATATCCGAACGGAACTTCTGCTATCTACGACCCGAAACGTATCCACATTTCGGATGACGGACGTATCTTCTTGTCACGTGTGACTACAAATGCTTCTTCTTTGTGGGAAATTAATCCTGACGATTTGAATGCTCCTGCAACAGAAATTTTCAAAGGCACTCTTGGCACTGAGGGTTATGTGACAGACGCTGAAGGTAACTTCGTTGCCGGTCCGGCTACTGCTATGGATGTTTGGGGCGAAGGCGAAAACTTGAAGGTTGCCATCGTTTCTTGTAAAGACGGTTACGCACTTGATCCTAAGGCTCACCGTGTAGACGTTTACAATTTGGGTACTGCAAAAGAATGGTCAAGCAAGCCGTCGCAGGAACTTACTTCTATCAGCAATAAGTATTGGATTAATTCAGCCGTTGTTAATATGGCATTTGATGCTGATGGTAAGGGCTTGACAGTCGGTCAGTATCGTGCTACTCCAAACGACAATGAACCTGCATACAAGCATGTGAACCTTGAAACAGGAGAAGTTGACTATACAGACCTTACAACCGTTGCCGGTGGTGCAGGTATGGCATGGAATGCTGACCACACTTTGTTTGCTATGGTTTCCGGTAAAGGTATTATCGGTATCTTCGAAGTGACAAAAGATGAAAGCGGCGTTCCTACTTTCAACAAGAAGTATGAATTCAACACTGGTTTCGGCACAAACATCAATGCAATTGCATGGGATGCTGCCAACAACCTTTTCACTTGCTCTAATTCAGGCGAAGAATTCGGTCAGTTCGCTATGCCGCGTGAAAACGGTGATGTAACTGTTGCCGCTGCTTCTAAATACAATTTCAAAATAGAGGCTGATGTTCCTGAAAATCTTTACCTCATCGGTATGGTCAATGGTTTGAACTGGGATCCGACTCAGGGTGAACTGATGACAAACGAAGGTGACGGCGTATTTACAACTCAAATCATCGATGCAACTGTCGGTGCAACATTCGGCTTCTCTTCTGTATTGGCTGAAAACAACGACGGTGGCGGTTGGGATTATGTCAACGCAAACCGTTACGGTGCTGTTGCCGACAATACTCCTGCTGTTATCGGTGAAGCAAATGACCTCTACAAGAATACATTCGCATTCAATTTGCCGAAAGCCGGTTCTTACAATGTTACAGTCAACCTTGTTGATATGACAATGATGCTGGAATATGTAGAACCAGAAAATCCGGAAACACTTTATCTGTTCGGTACAATTTCAGAAACAGACCAATGGGTTCCGACTACAAATGTAGAACTTACAAATGACGGTAACGATGTTTATACGGCTGAAGATGTTGTAATCTACAAGTCAAGCGACGAAGGCGAAACTTACGGTTATATCGCATTTACAGCAACTCCGAGCGAAGACTGGAACGTAGTAAATGCTACCCGTTATGGTCCGGTTGTTCCTGATACTGAACTTGTGAAGGAAACTGCAACTGAAATCGGCAGAAACGGCGACACTTCTTACAAGATTATTCCGGGAACATACGACTTTACAGTTGATTTGAATGCCAATACTGTAACTGTAGTTGAAAAGGGCAGTGGTGTTGAGCAAGTAATCAATGCAGTAGCCGTTATCGGTGGAAACGGAAATATCCGCATTGTGGGCGAAGCTCAGAGTGTATCTGTTTACAATGTGAACGGTCAGGCTGTTGTTCTGAACAGCGCAGAACGTTCGTTCGACGTAGCAGCCGGTATTTATGTAGTGGTTGTTGACGGTAAGACTACAAAAGTAATGGTGAAATAATTAGAAGTATCGTTTCAACTTCATTATAGTGAAATGGGCTTTCGGGGTAACCTGAGAGCCCATTTCTTTTTTCTTTGGATAAGTCAAGTTGCGCTTCGGTAATGCAGGTTTGAATAAATTCGTTGAGCATTGTGCTCAGCTTACGTTATCTTTGGATAAGCTAAGTTGCGCTTCGGTAATGCAAAATTGAATAAATTCATTTTGCATTACGCTCAGCTTACATTATCTTTGTAAAATAACAATATAATTTACGAAAAATGGGCTCAATTAATAGCATACAAGACGAAATCATTGATGAATTCAGCGGATTCTCCGACTGGATGGACAAATATTCGCTGATAATAGAAACGGGCAATTCGCTTCCTGCACTTGATGAAAAATATAAGACTCCTGAAAATATTATCGAGGGATGTCAGAGCCGTGTGTGGGTGCATGCCAATTATGAAAATGGAATAATTACGTTTGAAGCCGACAGCGACGCTATTATTGTCAAGGGTATTATTTCGTTGCTGATTCGTGTGCTTTCCGGACAAACTCCTGACGATATTCTGAATGCCGACCTGTATTTCATTGATGAGATTGGCTTGAAAGAACACTTGTCGCCGACACGCAGCAACGGCTTGCTGGCGATGGTGAAGCAAATCAAGATGTACGCCTTGGCGTTTAAAGCAAAAGAAACTTTGTAGAAAATGGAAATGCTTAAAAATAAGTGGGTGCTTGGAATGGCGGCCTTTCTGTTGGCCTCTGTTGTCGTTTATCTTTTTGTACCTCTTTTTAAAGTGTCGATTTTTGGGATTGACACCGGGCTTGACTATCTGAAAATAGTGTTCAAGACAAAAAACGTGTCAAATATCGTATCTTTTCTTTTGCCGTTTATCGGTTGTATCGGTGGCGTAGCGTGCGGCTTGTGCAAGGGGCGCGGACCGCATATCCTGACGGTAGCCTTTTCATTGCTTCCGGTCATGTTTTTCAGCTATTTCATCATTATGCTTCAGAAATATGCCAGTGCAAAAATTATGGGAATAGAGCTTGTGTCGGTCTTTGATTTGGTGGGAAGCGGCATTTGGCTTGGTCTGTTGTCTTCGTTGTTGGCACTGGCGGCATCTGTCATGCTTGTAGTGAGTGATAAAAACAAATTTAAATCATAAACCATTAACACTTATCATTTATGTTTAAAAATCAACCTAAAGGTCTTATCCCGGCGGCCCTTTCCAACATGGGAGAACGCTTCGGATATTACATTATGAATGCCGTGCTGACACTGTTCTTGTGTTCGAAGTTTGGTTTGAGCGATGAAACGGGCAGCCTTATCTATTCATTTTTCTATGCCGGTATCTATGTCCTTAGCCTTGCCGGTGGTTTTATTGCCGATAAAACTCAAAACTACAAAGGAACCATTATCAATGGTTTGATTATAATGTCGGCCGGATATTTGATTCTTTCTATTCCAATTTTGTCGACTGCCGACAATATTTCCTGGCTGTTGCCGCTGACTTGTGTCGCTTTGTTCCTCATTGCGTTTGGTAACGGTCTTTTCAAAGGTAACCTTCAGGCAATTGTCGGACAACTATATGATAATTATGAAGCAGAAGCTGCAAAAGAAGGTCCGGAAGCGTTGGCTGTTGCCAAGAGCAAGCGTGACTCCGGTTTCCAGATTTTCTATGTGTTTATCAATATCGGTGGCCTTGTTGCTCCTTTTGTCGCTCCGTTGTTGAGAAACTGGTGGCTGAATGCCAATAATATGATTTATAATTCCGATATGCCTGCATTGTGCCATGCATATATCAATGAAGGTGCAAACATGGCAGCGGAAAAGATGAGCAACCTTGTGGACCTCGCTGCTAAAGTCAGCACAGTGCCTGTTACTGACCTCGGTGCTTTCTGTGGCAAGTATCTGGATGTTTTCAATACAGGTATCCACTATTCGTTCATCGCTTCAGTTGTGGCAATGCTTATCTCTCTTGTAATCTTTATTGCTACTAAAAAGATATTCCCGACTCCGGGCAAGAAGAGCAGCCAGACTACTGTCGAATATACAGCAGAAGAAAAGATGGCTATGGCAAAAGAAATCAAACAACGCATGTATGCCTTGTTCGCTGTGCTTGGTATTGTGATTTTCTTCTGGTTCTCATTCCACCAGAACGGAACTTCTCTGTCGTTGTTCGCTCGCGACTTTGTCAATACATCGGTTATTCCTCCTGAAATCTGGCAGGCTGTAAATCCGTTCTTTGTCATTGTTCTCACACCGATTATTATGGTTATTTTCGGTTCTTTTTCTCGTCGTGGCAAAGAGATTTCTACACCGCGAAAAATTGCTTATGGTATGGGTATCGCCGGATTGGCTTACTTGTTCCTTGCGTTGTATTCTTATTCACAGGGTTATCCTTCTGCAACAGAATTCAAGGATATGGCCGACGCTTCAAAGGCTGCTATGAAGGCAGGTCCGTGGGTGCTTATCGTGCTTTACTTCTTCCTTACAGTTGCTGAACTTTTCATTTCTCCGCTTGGACTTTCATTTGTTTCCAAAGTCGCTCCAAAGAATTTGCAGGGACTTTGTCAGGGCTTGTGGCTGGGTGCAACAGCCGTAGGTAATCTGCTTTTGTGGATTGGCCCGTTGATGTATAACAAAATTCCTATCTGGCAATGCTGGAGCGTATTCCTCGTTGTATGCTGCATATCGATGGGAGTAATGTTTGGTATGGTGAAATGGCTTGAACGCGTGGCTAAGTAAAACAGTTTGTCCGCTTGACGGATGAAAACTTATATTGTCGGGCTGTCCTTTGATAGGGCGGCCCGATTTTTGTGGTGTCGTATTTGTCAGTTGTTTAGTCTGTTATGATTGATGGGTAGAAATGTTTGGTAGAATTACCATTCAAAATTTGCATTTTACCATTTTGCGGTAGTATATTTGCAGTAGCGGAAAGGAATCCGCAAGGGAAGAATCATTTAAAATTGTTTTAGGTATGTATGTTTTTAAACACATGAGAAACCACGAATTGATGAACGACTACCGTCGTTGTCTGTCGGCGGCAATAGCGAGAAATTCCTACACAAGCCGCGAGAACCTGATACGGACCGTGCTCTCCACTTCACGACCGAAATTTGATGTCAGTTACGATTATGCGCTGCGCATGATGCAGACTATGGTACGCGACGAAAAGCCCTGTCCGCTGAAAGGCGTACGCAAGCGGCAGATGTGGCACGAGTTTATGATGCACGTCAAGGAAATGCTTTCCCGCCGTCGGTGCGGTCTCGCCGATGCGGTGGCTACGGTGCTTGCCGAGAAGAACGCATCGCGCTATTATTTGTCCTACAAACAGGCCTCTAAAATCATTTACCATGAATTGCAGACTCGTCGTAGCGGTTGCCGTGCTTAGCCTGTTGGCTGGATGCCGTAGCCGAAGAACTGTTGAACGTACGGCTGCCGCTGGGAGTGAGGCGGTGGAAACGGTGCGTACGGTGGCCGTGGAGAATGAAATTCTCGATGATGTGGTGTGTGAGGAGCGGACGGAGTGGGAGTTCTCGCCGCCCGATTCGTCGGGACGACAGTATGTAAACCGTGTGTCAGCCGTGAGCCGCCAGCGTGTCCGGAAAACGGAAAGAGACGGCAGCAGGGAGTCGGAACGGCGTGCTGAAGTGTCGAAGCATCGGGAACAGTCGTCGGTGCAGACGACGGAGGCGGAGACGCGCTCCGTGTTCCGTCATGTGGCCTGGCTTGCCATTGCGGCGGCGTTGTTAGTATTAACCTTAAAAATCAGTAGAAAATGACCGTAGAAAACACGAAAAGAACCATTCAGCTCAGCATTGACAAAGAGCAAATCAGGAAAGAAATCTATGCCGAAAGTGCGTGCATTGCACTGCTTTCGCCTGCCGACGGCCGTCCGCCGGTCATTACCGACGACAATCGTGCGCTGGTGTATGTCTATATCGAAAAAGCGTTTGTGGAACTTGTATCTTCGTTGGCGGCGTTTGTCGATGCAGCGGGGTTCAGCATTCCAGAAGGAGAGGAAATCATCGTATTGCCACTGTTGGTGGACGGCACTTGCAAGGCGCAGCCTGATGTGGTGCGCCGAATGGTGGAAAACGCGCTTTCTGCAGCCGTGCTCGGCTATTGTTACGAAAGCCGGAGGGAATTGTCGGCCACGCTGTTTGAGCGTCGTGACGGCCTTATGGCGCGCCTTCGCCGATTGCTTTCCGGCGAGGGCGGACGTCGGTGTTCCACTTGGTTATAGGGTGAGCTGGTAGGCAATTCGCGGTGTGCCGTTGTGGCAGTAAATGATGCCGCAGCGGCGGAATCCCATATTCTCCAAAGTGCGTTGCATGACGCGGTTGTCGGCATGGGTGTCGACACGCAGGTTACGGTGGCGTTCCACGCACCATTGCAGACAGTCGCGTCCGATGCCTCCGCGCTTACCGCTGCTTGCCAGACGGTGTACCACGGCGTAAGGCAGGTCGTTCAGCCATTGTCCGTTGTCGATACGGGAATAGGTTGGGTCATTGCCCACAATCAGTGCGAAGGCGGCAATGATTTCGCCGTCTTCTTCCCACACATGGCAATAGCCTTTGCTGATGTCGGCTGCAATTACTTCGCGCGATGGATAGCCGTCAATCCATTGGTTGGGATTGCCGGTCTGTGCCATGAAACGCTTGGCTCCCTCGTATATTTCCATGAGTCGGTCGAGGTCGGCCGGCTCTGCTTTTCTTACATTCCACATAACTACACAAATATCAGTGACGAACATTTTCCGCTGATGCTTTCCGCCACGCTCCGCAGTTCTTCGGCGCTTACGGAGCGAATCATGTCAGCGATTTCGTTGATAGTGTTTACCTGTCCGAAATTCAGGATGCCTTTGCCAAGAGAAAGCGCATGGCTTTCCGGATTTTCGCTGCTGACGAGCAGTTGACCCACATATTGCTTCTTGGCCGCTTCCAGCGCTTTCTCCTTCAGTCCTCCAGAAGCAATGCGGACGATTTCGTTGTCGATGATTTTCAGGCACTTTCTCACCTGTCGTTCATCGCTTCCGAAATACACCGTAAACAGTCCGCAGTCGGAAAACAGCGTTACGGATGATTCCACCGTGTAGGCATATCCTCTCCGTTCACGGATAGCCACGTTCAGAATCGAGTTCATGCCCGGTCCGCCCAACATGTTGTTGAGTAGCAGGAGAGCATATTTGCGGTTGTCGTGCATACCGAAAGTCGGTACACCCACCACTGTGTGTGCCTGGTGGGAATCAATGCTTTTCACTTCCGAAAACACAGGGCTCATCGTGACCGGAACGCGCGGATTGCGTACGAGCGTGTGGTGCATCGGCGAGAAATAGCGTTCCGCCAGACGGAACATTTTATCTTCGGCAATACTTCCGACGGCAAACAGCACCATGTTTTCCGGTACATAGAGTGACTTCAAGTAGCGGCGGCATTCTTCCGTGCCCATGCGCGACAGGCATTCCTCCGTGCCAAGAATGTTATGTCCCAGCGAATTCCCGCTGAAAATCATGTCCTCAAAATCGTCATAGATGGCTTCCGACGGAGTGTCGAGGTAGGAATGGATTTCCTCCAGCACCACTTCACGTTCCTTTTCCAGTTCCTTCTCCGGAAAGACAGAATTCATCACCAGGTCGGAAATCAGTTCCACCGCACGTTCCATATTTCCCGAAGGGAACACCGAATATACCAGCGTTTCCTCCTTTGTCGTGTAGGCGTTCAGTTCGCCGCCCACCAGTTCCATGCGGTTTAGAATGTGCCACGCACGGCGTTTGCGCGTGCCCTTGAATATCGTATGTTCCACAAAATGCGCCAGCCCGTAGAGCGACGGTTCCTCATCGCGGCTGCCGGCATTCACTGCCAGTCCGCAATAGGCCACATTCCCCGGCCGCCGGCTGTAAACAACCCGCAGCCCATTCGCCAGCGTATGTAATCGGTATGTCGTATCCATATCAGTCAGAAAATAGTTTGCAAACTTACACAAATTTGTCTGATTAACCTTCATTCTGTTTTAAGAAAGCATGGAGAAGTAAATTCAATATCCGTTAAGATGTGTCAGTGTGCGGGTTTTGTTACCGAATTGTGATTCCTAAATTCTTGGTGATGTGTAAAATAATTGCTAATATTGCAGTGTGAAAATGGCACTATGTATGAATGATGAAATTCTACTTTTGCAGTTAAAACGGGGCAATCAGTTGGCATTTACGAGCATATACAACAAATATGCGCGTGAGGCTTATGTGTTGGCTTTTAAATATTTGGGTAGTAAGGAGTTGGCTGAGGATGCTGTGCAGAATCTGTTCTTGAAGATTTGGAATATCCGTGAAGAAATCGACGAGACACGCCCGTTCAATTATTTTTTGTTTACTATTCTTCGAAACAATCTGCTGAATGTGTTGCGCGACTCCAAGAAAGACTGTTTTGTGCTTGATGATTGTCTGGAAGTACTGAATGTCATAGACAACGCTGATGCTGAAATCGACAGTTTGGAACAGGAGAAGATTGTGGTATTGAAGAAAGCCATTGAGATGCTGTCGCCGCAACGTAAGAAAATTCTGACAATGAAAATTTCTGGAAAATATTCCAATCAGGAAATTGCGGAAAAGCTCAATCTGTCAGTTAATACCATCAAGTTTCAATATACTCAGGCTCTTAAACAAATCAAAACCTATTCCCGCAATTACTCCATTGAGATGTTGCTGGCATTTTCGATTGTGGAGATGATGGTAGGATAAATATACCACAACCGTCTCAGGCGAATTACTTTTGAAGGTAAGCCCGAGACAGTTTGGTTCAATTTATGCAATTTTAGATGTGTTTATTATAATTCAATGTGAAAAGGTAAAACAGGAATCCCCATATCAGATTGTAGACTACCGATCGTTGCATTGTCGAAGCAATATGCTATTGCAGATATGTCTGTTGTATAAATTCGAAGTGTGTTGTTACTAATTCTACATATTGGTTGGATATTGTGGCCCCTTTTGTCTGTTATGATTAATCCTTTAATATAGATACATTGTGAATCAGGTAATTCTTTTAAATTATCGGAAAAAGAGATTTCAATATAGTCTTTTGTTATTTTGAAACTCTTATAACGAGGGCTTTCATATGCTTTATCAAAATTATTATATGCTTTATCTAATGCCATATGAGCTAAACGTTCGCCGATTCCTCTTTTGTTTTTTGGATGCAAATCTTTGACATCTGTAACTAAGTCGGAAATATTTATCATGCCGATTCTGTCAAGTCTGTCCAAAACCAATTCCTGCTGTTCTCTTAAAAAATGAGCATAATTATCTTTGTATTTATACGGTGCTATCTGGACATAGAAAAAATAGAAATTGTTATCGAATAAGAATCTCCAATATTTAATTAATGATTCCATTTGCTTGCCATAATTGGGGGCAAACATACGATTTGCTTCTCCTTGATACCAAATACAACCTTTTATCCGATAAGGTATTATCGGATGTATCATTTGGTTATATAGTACAGATTTATGTGTAGGCCTGTATGGAGTTTGTACAAATTCTGTATTACAAGGGGTTCCGTCATTAAACGCTTGTGACGGCAGCCAAGTTTCAATGGGAGTTCCCCCCCATGCTGACACTATTATACCAACCGGCACATGGAGTTTCTCTATTAAATGTCTCGCAAAAAAATAGGCTGTCGCACTTGTGTTGCTCATAACTTCAGGAGTTGAGCCTTCCCATTCTGCATTACAGTCATTTTGGGGATAGCTGTCAGCAATTCGTGGGATATGGAAGATGTGCAAGTCTCTGCAATTTGCATTTTCGATTTCACTTTTGGCATTCTTAATTCCTTTTTTTGCTGTCCATTCCATATTGGATTGTCCGCTACAAAGCCAAACTTCACCTAGTAAAATTTCACTTAATACAATGGTATCAGTTGGGGATGAAATTTTAATTTTATATGGTCCTCCAGCACAAGGAGTACTAATATTAGTAATCCATTTTCCACAATTATCAGAAATGACCTTGTACGTTTCTTTTCCCCAAGTTGGCTCAATTATTATGGTTCGGTTTGGATCCGACCAACCCCAAATCGGGACACTGTCTAATTGTTGTAAAACTGCACCTTTCGAAAAAATGGAAGGTAATTTTAAATATGCATGGGCTGTCCCATGAAAGCCACAAATTATAGAAGTGACCATTACTAAAAGCAAGGAGTTGAAATGTATTCTAATGATGTTCATAATGGTAAATATTCTAAAAGTTTACAATATGTTATAGCAGGGAATTCCCTGCTATAACATAAAAACAATTTAAAATTAACGCTTGAATGAAAATTTGAGTATAAAAAATATTAGAGTTGCTAATTATGTGTATACTCAATAATTGCAAATGTTAAGTCAGCATTATTGAATGTATTGGATTGGAAAAGTTTATAATGAGGAAGACCTTAACGTGATATTTAAAACTTCAGTTTCATTTATAAATACATTTTCTAATCTGATATTGATTTCTTCAGAATTATTAACTTGAATATCTATACTTGTACCCGGTAAAAGAGCCACACGTTTTTTATCATAATACATAAAAAACGGAATATCATATAGGTTCTGCAAACGATATGTTATATGTTTGTTATCTGTCAATACTTTTTCAACAGAAACAGATGCCCAGAAGTATTTGGTTAATAAAGAGGCGTCTCCGGCTAAATGGTTGGAAAAATAAGTAATGGTTTGCCTATTGTATAAAGCAGATTTGATACTTTCAAGAGTTTTGTCTTTCGAAAAAATAATGGTAAATGGCCGTATATAAGGTATTGATACAGCTGAGCCGGAACCATGAACTCCATCATTGGCATAAATTGATGTATGAACATCTGAACCACTGAAGATTGTCAGTCCTCTTTCATTGGCCCATTTTAATGCTAAAGGATAAAATTCGGTATTGTTGAAAACTTCTATGCCATGGATGAGCTTGTCGCGTAGTAAATCTTTTTGAAATTCATACATTCTGCAAGTATCCACAGCCCATGCAGGATGATTCCATATTATGAATCCTCCTTGGTTTACTGCTTCTTTTATTGCCTCTTTTGGGTCGTCGAGTTTAAGTTTGTTTGCATCTTTAATAAATAAAGCATTAAAATGCCCATACTGAGGTTGTTGACGAGTGATTTCAGAGCCTTTTATTAAGATTATTCCTTTATTTTCAGCTTCTTTCTTTGCTCTTTCATATGAAGAATTACAATCACCTTGTATAAACGGACTGTTAGGTCTGTACTCGATATGATCGGTTATTGCCAATATATCAAGTCCCGTTTTCCATGCTTCATTAACTCGCATTTCAGGAGATACCGAACCATCGGAAAAGAATGTATGAGTATGAAGGTCCGCCTTTAAAGCGATAGTCCCTTTTATTGCAGAAGGTATTCTGATTTCATTTCGGGTACTTTCCGCATAATTGGGGTAAATTATTTTGTTGAGATTCTGACCAAATGTAGTTGTACAAAAAGACAGACATAGTAGGCAAGATAGGAAATATTTCATTGTTATAATATGCTTTGTTTAAAGTTGGTTGTAATTCATTACTTTCGAAACAATCGTTTTGTCGTTTAATACCATTTTAACAATGACAAACTTCTCGGAATTCAGATTAATGTCAATCGTCTGTGCCGTGGAAACAGAATTAAATATGCATCCTCCGCTTAGATTGTAAATCTCGCATGATTGGATTTGCTCATCAGCTTCAATATGCAAGATGCCATTGGAGGCAGATATCCTAACTTCATCTTTGTTTGGCGTGATGTCGTCAATTCCAGCATGTCCGTTAATCTTGTCGCAGTCATAACGCTCGCAAACCCATTTTAACAGAGGATATTTACAATTGTCAGTAAAAGACCATATGTTTTCCATATCCCATAACCCATTATAAGTTGACGGAGCTTGTAATGCTGCCAATGTCTTTGTGATCCCGTCATAGGGTTCATTGTTTCCGACATTCCCAAAATGAGAAGGTGGAATTGTAGTACCGCCATTGTCAAGTATGATATTGTCAGATCCAAAACAATTTATTCCTTGAGGTTGGTAGGTCCCGTTGTAAACCATTTTAGCAGCAATTCTTCCGATTGGTCCATCTGAAGCGTTTGAAATCGAGCTGTTTAGGGCAAAACAATTCTCTATATTCTCCTCTGAATACCCGACAATACCTCCGCTTCCAAATCCGTTAATGGCAATAATCTCTCCTGTTGCATAGGAGTTTTTTAATGTAGATTTATTGCGGGCATATCCTACAATTCCACCGCAAAAACCTCCATTGGACGTTCCCCTAGTTGTTGATACGTTGCATGTTGAATAACAATCTTTTATATAGCTTGTGTGTTCGGAAAAATTTTTCCCAATGTTTCCGGCTATCCCCCCTACTGCATTAGATGCAGATATGGTTCCTGAAGAGAAACAACATTCTATTGTTCCTATCTCATTCTCTGAGAGAGGAGTTTTTAAACCGACGTATCCAGCAAAAGCACCGACACCTTGTCCGGGACTCTCGATATTTACATCTATCAATCCTAAATTCTTACACGCCCCACAAAGAACGCCAAAAAGGCTTGCGTAAACATATCCACAGCTATTCATATTTTTGATAATATGGTCGTTTCCGTCAAATATGGCGTGACAGTAGGGCGCAGTGCTGCGAATTGGTTCCCAATCCATACCTTTGAGGTCAATGTCATCAATTAATTTAAAATATACTTTCTGTTTGTTTTCTACGACTTTGTTCCAGTCAACAAAACGGATATTATCCAATTGCAAAGCGGTTTGAACGAGATATGGATTCTCTTTTGTTCCATCGCCACCAGCAAACATTGGCTTATCAGTATTTACTTCAACATCCACATATACCGGAAGGTGATCTGAATCTTTTGACACATCTGCATCAGCAACATGATCAACAACTTTTTTGTTTAGGATTTGCACCCGTCCACTCGTTTTTTTGCAGCAGATGTAATCAATGCATTTTTCAGGATGGTTTGCTTTATATGTGAATTTCTCAGGAGAAACAACATTCCATTTTATTTTCATTAACTTCATTTCTTCTGAGTTAGGCTCAGCATTAAAATCACCAACTATAAAAACAGGTTTACTTCCGTAATCCTCAAATAATTGATTGACAATATTGATATGGTTGAAGCGCACATTCTCTTCAGTACTGAAATGGGTACATGCTACAACAAAGTTTTCAAACTCTAATACTCCGACAGAGCCTGTACGCTCATTATTGTATTCGAAAATTTTAGTCCATGATTTGATAGGTTTTAAATTTTTTTATATAAAATTCCATTGCCACATCTGCCATTTGTTGGCATATTCCTAAATACGGCATGAAAATAATTCATGTCGGTTCTTTGTGCTAGTGATTTTAGTTGATCAACATATCCTGTTCTTAAGGTGCAACTGTCAACTTCTTGTATTCCGATAACATCTGCGTCAATGTCATTTATAATGGTTGCGATACTTCTGTAATCTGGAATTTTTTCGTCATAATAAGTTTTATTTGCACATATGCGAATATTGTAAGATGCAATTCTTACCGTTTCAGATGCAAACGTGGTGAGATTTAGTAAAACACACGTAAGAATGATTAATGTTTTCTTGTTCATAAGCGCTAAAATTTAAGGTGAATTTCTAAAAGATATAGTTTTGTTCAATTGTCTACCTTACCAGGTTGGCGACACCCGTTTCCTGGAGTTTTACTTAAATTGTCGCCTAAATCGGCTTTAACGCTGTCTGCATATTTATTCAATTGCTCGACGATTGCCGGATACTCTTTATATACATTATAGCGTTCCCCAGGATCGCGTCGGAGATCGTATAGCAATGTGTCCGTTAATTCATGCCATTCGTCTACTTCTCCCGGATTTCCGTCATTCCCCGGTAGAAAATTTTCGTATGTCCGATGTTTATGCGGATAAATCAGTTTAAAACGTCCATCTGTCACGGCTTCCAAATCATTTTCCCGATAATAGTATGCAAAATGAGTGCGTAATGTTTTTGTATAATCGCCATTCAAGTATGGAACAAAGCTGATGCCGTCAGTTTTAAGAGTAGGCATTGGCACTGAGGCAATATCGGCAAACGTTGCCAAAATATCAATTCCGGATATTAGTTTGTTGCAGATTTGTCCTTGTGGAGTATGTCCCTTCCAATACGCAATACAAGGAACACGTTGTCCACCTTCAAAACTTACACCTTTGCCTTCACGAAGACCGGCTGTACTTCCGGCATGATTTCCATAATTCAGCCATGGACCATTGTCGGATGTGACAATAAGTACGGTGTTATCGTCAATTCCAAGTTCTTTAAGGGTATTAAAAATTTTACCGATACTCCAATCAAGTTCCATCATTACGTCCCCATATAATCCTTGTTCGCTTTTTCCCTTAAAATCATCGGAAACAAAAAGAGGGACGTGAGGCATCGGGTGGGCTAAATACAAGAAAAATGGATTGTCCTTGTTTTTGCTGATAAAACTGATAGCTCTTGAAGTGAAATTTTTTGTGAACTGTGTCTGGTCGGGATTATATTCGATGATTTTGTTTCCTTCAAAAAGCGGTAAGTCTGGAAAATCCAATGTGGGATGATTAGGCCACATGTCATTAGAATACGGAATACCATAAAATTCATCGAAACCATGTTGCAGCGGCAAAAACTTTTGATGATCACCAAGATGCCATTTCCCCAAAGCGGCACATTTGTAGCCATTTTGTTTTAGCATATCGGCTATTGTCATTTCACTGTTTGAGATTCCTGTATTGCTTCCAGGAAAAGGAGCACCTGATAAACCTATTCTATTAGGATAGCACCCGGTGAGTAGTCCTGCACGTGAAGCACCACTGACCGCCTGTGGAGCATAATAATGAGTGAAGGTTAATGCTTGGCTTTGTAGTGCATTGATATTTGGAGTCTCATATCCAGTTGCCCCATTGGACTCAATATCGCCGTACCCCATATCATCCATTAAGATGACAATAAAATTCGTGTGCTCTTTTGCATTTGAAAGTATTGAGGAGGTTAGTCCAAGTGTCAAAAATGGCAGTATTTTAATTGAATAGTTCATAGTTGGCCTATATTTTTTATAGTTACAGAATTGGCAAATATTCTGTAATGTGTTAGATGATTACTTTTGAAACAAACGTTTTGTCGTTTAAGATAATTTTAACAATGACGAAATTTTCGGATTTTAGACTAACATTAATGGTTTGAGTTGTGGATGAAGAATTAAACAGACATATTCCACTGAGATTGTAAATCTGACATGATTGGATATTTTCATTTGTCTCAATATGCAGGGTACCATCAGAAACAGAAAATCTGATATTGTCACAACTTGTTGTGGGGTTGTCAATTCCTGCGTGTCCGTTAATGTCATCACAGTCATTGCGTTCGCAAACCCATTTTAACAGGGGGAATTTACAGTCCCCAGTAAAGGACCAGGTGTTTTCCATATCCCATAGTCCGTTGTAGGTTGTCGGATTTTGTAATTCTGCCAAAGTCTTTGTGATACCGTCGTAAGGCTCATTGTTATTGACCATCTCAAAATGTGACGGTGGAATTGTAGTTCCTCCATTGTCAAGTATGATATTGTCTGCCCCAAAGCAATTTATTCCTTGAGGCTGAAATGTTCCATTATGGAGCATTTTAGCGGCAATTCTTCCTATTGGGCCTTCCGATGCATTGGTAATAGAGGTGTTTATTGCAAAACAATTTTCAATGTTTTCCAAAGAATAACCAACAATACCACCGCTGCCAAATCCATTGACAGCATTAATACCTCCAGTTGCATAAGTGTTTTTCAATACTCCATTGTTCCATACAATACCAACGATACCACCGGAATACCCTCCACTGGAAGTTCCACGAGTGGCAGATACGTTACAAGTTGAATAACAATCTTTTATATAGCTGGATTGTCCGGAAAAACTTTTCCCTATATTTCCAGCTATACCGCCTGCTGCGTTGGTTGCTGATACATTTCCTGAAGAATAACAGTTTTCAATAAAGCCCAATTCTGATTCAGACAAGGGGTCTTTCATTCCAACATATCCGGTAAAGGCACCGGCTCCTTGACCACAACTTTCGATAGTCACATCCACCAAACCTAAATTTTTGCACGAGCCACATAGAACACCGAATAAGCTAGCATATGCATATCCACAGCTATACATGTTTTTGACAATATGGTTGTTGCCATCAAATATTGCGTGACAGTAAGGTGCTGTACTGCGGACTGGTTCCCAATCCATACCTTTGAGATCGATATCGTCAATTAGTTTAAAATATACCTTTTGTTTGTTTTCTACAACTTTATACCAGTCCACAAAGCGCATATTGTCCAAATGCATGGCAGTTTGGATAGTATATGGGTTGTCTTTTGTTCCATCACCGCCTGCAAACATTGGCTTGTCGGTATTTAATTCAACGTCCACATATATAGGTAAATGATCCGAATCTTGTGTCACATCTGCATCAAATACACAGTCAACAACTTTTTTGTTTAAAATTTGCACATTGGCACTTGTTTTTTTACAGCAAATGTAGTCGATACACTTTACTGGTCCATCAGAAGGGAATGTATATTTTTCAGGAGAAAATACATTCCATTTTTTCTTTAACTCTCTTAAATCTGTAGAATTGGGCTCTGCATTAAAGTCGCCTACGATGAAAACTGGTTTGTCACCATATTCGTCAAAAAGTTCGTTTATTACACCAACTTGCTGTGTTCTCACATCCTGTTCTGTGCTTAAATGAGTACAGACCATAATGAAGTTTTCAAACTCAAGGACTCCCACAACGCCTTTTTGTGTTCCAGCTTCGTCATACTTGATGATTTTTTTCCATGATTTTAATAACTTCATATCTTTTTTATAAAGCAGTCCTACGCCATAGCTGCCATTAATTGGCATCGTCCGTAAAGAAGCGAAGTAATAGTTCATGTTTGTCCTTTGAGCCAACGATTTGAGTTGATCGACATAGGATGTCCGTTGTGCGCAGCTGTCAACTTCTTGTAAACCAATAACATCTGCATCAATAGAATTGATGATGGAGGCAATGCTTCTGTAGTCTGGAATTTTGTCTCCATAATATGTTTTGTTGGAACATATTCGAATATTGTATGAGGCTATTCTAACTGTTTCTGTTGCAAAGAGATTTAGAGAGCCGAGTACACAAATAAGAATAATAAAGTATCGTTTCATGTTAATATATGATTAGAACTTTTGTTTTTAAAATTCACTACAAATGTTATTGGTTTGAAAGTCATTTTATTGTTACGTCTACAAAAATTGGTAAATGGTCAGAGTCAATGCCAACATCTGCTCCTTCAACAAATGTAACGACTTTCGCATCGTCTACTTGTACGTTTTTGTTACCTTTTTTCAGGCAGATATAGTCAATGCATTTGATTGGCTTGTTGGAGGGAAATGTAAATTCCAAAGGAGAAATAATATCCCATTTTGTTTTGATTTCTTTTATGTGGTCAGACTGTGGCTCTGCATTGAAATCTCCGACAATAAAAACAGGTTTTTTGTAAGAATCAAACATTTTATTTACAACGCTGATTTGATATGCCCGCATTTCTGCATTTGTGTTCAAGTGGGTACATACCATTACAAAGCTGTTGAATTCCAGCACATTTACGACTGCTTTTTTCTTAATCCTTTCATATTTGATAACTTGTTTCCATGATTTTTCCGGCGTCATGTGTTTTTTGAATAACAAGCCGGAACCATAGCTGCCGTGAGTAGGCATGTCCAAGAACGAGCCATAAAAATAATCCATTCCGGTAAGATCCGCGAGAATTTTGAATTGGTCTCCATATAATGTTCTGCGGGCACAACTGTCCACTTCTTGAAGACCAATAACATCTGCATCTACCGCTTTGATAATTTTTGCAATTGCATCATAGTCAGGTACTTTTTGATTGTTATATGTCTTATTGGAGCATACACGAATATTGTAAGATGCCAGTCTGACTGTTTCTTGAGCTGAAAGGGAAAAGAAACTGAAGATGCAACAAATTGCACCGAGAAAAGCTTTTTTATTCATATGTAGTTTTCAGATTAAATAAATGGGTGCAATGCACCCATTTATTGTTTGTTAAAGAATAACCTTTTGTGTAAAATGCGTGTTGTTTAAATATACTTGTACGATATATAAACCTTTCAGATTCATTGTATTAAAATCTTCAATTGAGTTGCCGTTAAATACAGATTTACCACTGTAGTCAAACACACGGATTTGTGTCGGCATTTCGCTGGAACGGACAACGATTTTTCCGGATTGTACAAAAATCCGAACCACATCGTTAGTGTCAATTGCTTTTACGCTGCTGATACCGTCAAAATCTCCATGATCTGGACGATTTGCAACCCATAAAAGCATTGGATAGCCCTCACTACTGGCTTGTTGACTCCAAACTTGGTTCTCACCGGCCATTGGCCATCCCAAATCTTGGAAATAGTGAATAGGTTGACTCAAGAAGTCTGGATCTTTAGTTTCTCCGTCGTATGGGTCATAACTATTTACTACTTCCCCTGTATGTTCCGGATTCTCAATAATAAGTCCGCCATTGTCCATTACAATAGAAGAACTTGCCCAACAATTGACGCCTTGTGGAATAGGGTTGGGATCTACTTGCGCCATGTAAGACGCTATTCTTCCAATTGGGCCTTCTGTAAAATTGACAATTTTTTTATTCATGGCAACACAACCAACTAAATCAACTTGTGCGTGTCCGACTACTCCGCCAGCACCAAAGCATTGAGAAGCAGTAGATGTTCCCGTTGCATAGCAGTTTTCTACAGCACTGCCGACAAAAGCAATACCAGCAATACCGGCACATCTTGCTCCTTTTGATTCAACACGTGTAGCAGTAACATCACAAGTTGAATAGCAATTTCGGATAAAGCTTTGAGCGGATTCAAAATTCTTTCCTATGTTTCCTACAATACCGCCAGCAGCATCAGATGCAGAAACTTTGCCGGTAGAAAAACAATTTTCAATTGTTCCTGTGTCATATATGCCTGTTGGATTGCGTAATCCTAAATATCCGGCAAAAGCTCCTGCTCCACTTCCTGTTGCGGCAACGTCAACATCGACAAGTCCAAGATTTTTACAAGATCCTTTTAATATGCCAAACAAACTGGAATATTTGTCAACAGCACTATGCATATTTCTAATGATATGTCCATTACCATCGAAATGAATATAACAGCCACCAGGATTGTCTTCATTCCCCATGCTTAATGGAGTCCAATTTTCAAACCCGGATAAATCGAGGTCATTTTCCAGGCGGAAGTAAGGCGGGTTTTCTTTAACATCAGCCCATATAATATTTCTGATGGCATCTAATTGTTCGGGTGTTTCAATTAGATAGGGGGATTCATATGTTCCATTACCCCCAGCGTACTCTGCTGCTACAATGTTTTGCATGCCAAATAAAGCAAGTGCAAAACCTAAAAATAATTGTTGTTTCATAGTTTGTTATTTAAAAGTTAATGTTTAAAATTCTAAGCCGTCTACCCATCCAGGATTTTGAGTTAAAGCCCCTCCTGTTAAAGAGCGCTCACGAATAGGAATAGGATAGAGATAATCTCGCTCTTCATTCCATGTTCTCTTGATTTTGTCGTGACAAATAATATATCCGGAAGTACCATTTGATAACTCAATTTGTTTTCCGACTTCAAGAAGCATAGCAAATGAAGCAGGCTTTTCTCCTTGGTAAAGACAAATGTCCATAATCCCATCTTCATTCAAGTCATACTCACCCAATCCGGGGAAATACATTCCTAAGAAATCCTGTTCGAAAGCTTTCCCTTCTTTCCATCGTATGATATCATAGTAGCGGAATCCCTCCATAAAAAGTTCTATATTGCGTTCTCTACGTATTTCCAGAATAACTCCTTGATTTGCTCCTTTAACGTTGGGGTATCCGGTTTTTGCAGAGGTGAGATAGGGGTCCGGATTTGCATTTGCTGCAACCATGTCAATATTGGGCATGCCTACACGTTCGCGGATTGGCTTGGTAGTTTGTTCCAGAATCTCCTGTGTCAATGTCCCTCGTTCGGCAGCAGCCTCAGCATAATTCAGATAGACTTCAGCCGCTCTAAACACTGGAAGGTCTGATTCGGATTTTTTGTATCCGTCGTATTTTGGCTCTAGTGTGTATTTAGTGATATGGTATCCCGTCATTGTATAAGCTAAATTGGGAGCCACTTTTTTAGTTTCTCCAATTCTGGTATACCCTGGTGTTCGGATTGTTTGGGCTAAACGAGGATCTCTGTCTTTACATTCTTGTGCAAATTCCATAGTCTCATAGCCTTCAATATCGGTAAACCGTTGGCCGTTATTCATTAAATATGAATTAATCATACGTTTAGACATTCCAGGTTTGCCCATTGTCGAAGAATTAGTGAAATTTTGTGCATAATGAACTAATGACAGTGAGCTGTTGTAATCAACGGCCAATATAATTTCGGTATCATCAGCGTCAAGTCTGGCGAACAAGTTCTGATAGGGAGTTTTCCCGGATTTTGATATTTTATAGGGACTTGTAGTCAGGAATTCAGATGAGGCACTGATACATTGATCCAGATAAGTTTCGTAGCCATCAATGTTATGGTATTTTCTAAAAGTACCTTCGAAAAGACAGAGTCGTGACTTTAATGCCAGTGCAGTCCACTTGGTGACGCGATATACATTTTTTTCTTCTGGAAGTGTATGAATGGCATAATCAATATCTGCAATAATGGAATCCATTACGAGATTTCTGCTGTCACGCGGCTTATAGAGATCCGGGTCTGTAGAGCCAAGAACTTTTCCATACCAAGGCACTTCTCCATAACGTTTTAATTTCTCAAAATAGAAGTATGCCCGGAAAAATTTGGCAAGTCCTTCATATTCGATGCGAGTGTTGTAATCCTGACAATTATTGATATTTTCAAGCAAAAAGTTAATGTCTCGCAGTTTTGTAAAGTCCCATCCGTCTCCAGCATCTGGGACTACTCTTAATCCGGCAACTTCATCTGTCAAAATAGATAAGACTACGTCATCTGAACACTCGCGATAAATATCATCAGCATTAGGGAATAGGGTATAAAAAGAATTTGAATATAATTCTAATTCTTTACGAGTTTTAAAGTACGTGGTTGGAGACAGTTTGTCCAGTGGATATTTGTCCAAAATATCTTCACATCCGACTAAAAATAAAGATATAAATAATAAGAAATAAATATGTCGTTTCATAATGTTAGAAGTTTTTAAAAATTAACGTCTATACCAAATGAATATGTACTTGACCATGGATATAAGCGCCCGTTAGTACCAGAACCACCAACGGCGCATTGTTCAGGATCCAAGTAGTCGTTTTTTAGCTTAGACCATGTGAGAAGGTTTTCACCACTGAAGTATATTCGACAACCTTCAATGTGAATAGCTTTCATCCATTTTTCCGGGAATGAATAGCCTATTGTCAAATTCTTAAGCCTACAGTATGCTAAGTTCTGCAGATATCTGTCATTGACAGCTCCGAGTTCACGGTTTGTTTTCATTGCGACATATCCGCGAGGGCGTGGATAATAAGCATCCGGATTTTCTGGAGACCAAACATTGTCCATGAAATCTTTAGCTATGTATGTTTGATAAGGGCGAGAATATGGTCCCCAGAACGCTGTACATTCTGTACCTGGATACCAATCTTGACGACCAATACCCTGGAAGAAAAGGGAAATATCAATGCCATTCCAATCCGCACCTAAATTAATACCATAGCTATAGCGCGGCTGTTCATTACCAATGACTCTTCTGTCGCCCGGATCGTCGGCAGTATTTGATCCAATGGAAATTTTGTTGTTTCCGTCTAAGTCGACATATTTTAAGTCTCCGGCTCTTAGCCCCTTTTCATCACCGGCACAAGCATTGATAATAGCATTAACAGCAGATTGGTCAACATTGTAATTTCGTGCTTCTTCATCAGTTTTAAATAGTCCGTCAACATGATAGCCCCATATTTCTCCTAACTGTTGGCCAACGTAATAGTCAGTCAGCAATTTTGTCGGATTGTCAAATTTGGTGATTTTAGAAGTGTAGTCACTTATGCCAACACTCACCGAGTAATTGAATGGTTTGTCGAACACATTGAAATTATCTCTCCATCCAACCATCAATTCCCAACCGGTAGTTCTTAAATCTGCAGCATTTTCTTTAGGTTCTTTTGCTCCGTACACGCCAGGTAGGCTTTTGCCTTTAACCAGCATATCTTTAGTGTCTCTGATGTACCAGTCGAAAGAAGCTGTCAGACGCTGGTTGAAAAATCCTAAATCCAAACCAAGATTCTTCGAAATGACAGTTTCCCAAGTCAAATTAGATGCATTGGGATCGGAAACAGAGGCATACGAGGCCAGAATGTCATCGCCGAAAGAATAGTCCATCGTTCCGCCTGTCTGTATCGTTTGGATATAGTCGTAGTATCCCACTTGTTGATTTCCTAATGCACCATATGAGAATCGCACTTTACCATTGCTGACAACTTTTCGCAATGGGGAGAAAAATTCTTCTTCGCTGAATCTCCAACCGGCAGAAGCTGATGGGAAATAGCCAAACCGATGCCCTCGTCCAAAACGCGAACTACCATCATATCGTCCACTTGTTTCGAATAAATATTTTCCAGCATAGTCATAATTCAAACGATAGAAAAAGCCAAGCAAGGCATACTCGTTTTGTGAGCTTGTAATATTCATTACATCCCCTTTTGCAAGGTTAAAGTCATCCAAATCATCAGACAACAATCCTTCACGAGACATTGTCAAACTTTTTAAATACTTAGTTTCATAGTTTAGACCTCCCATAATTGTCCAGTTGTGGTCATTATAACTATCATTATATGTGCCGAATGCATTAACAGCGTGATACCAGTGATTGACTTGTTGTTCGGTTAGTTTATTGAGGCCTCTACCAGTTGTCAGGTATTCAATTTCTCCAGGGTATTGTGACCACGGGATATTCACACTTCTATGCACTGATTGAGTATTATAATGTGAATAGGAATAATTGGCTTTGATATTGAACTTTTCATAAATTTTAAAAGTCAGCCCCAAATCGGTCATAAAATCAAATTTCTTCCCAGTGTTTCTGTGCCCATCGTTTTCCAACATTGCAGCTTCTCCACCCATCAATGCTTGTTGAGAAAGAGACGACTGATAAACAAGCGTACCGTCTGGATTTCTTGGAACAAAACTGGCTAATCCTCCAAGTGACATATATTCAAAAGTTCCGTCTACACTGCTTCTTCCTGGGAAGAAGTATTTTGAATAAAAATATTTGGTGTTGTTCGATATGTTTAACCATGGTAAGATGTCTGCTGATAATTTCACACGAAAATTCATGCTTTTATAATTGTCGGGAGATATTTTGAACATACCTGTTTGGCTGTAAATATTTCCAGACATAAGATACTTAACCTTGTCAGTCCCTCCATTGATATTAACAGAGTGTTCCCAGTTTGGACGGATATCATTGAAAAAGTGGTGATACCAGTCGGTATTTCCATAGTAAATGTATGTTTCCTTGCCATCTCGTAAATCGGTTACTACCCATGGTCGTTCTGGATTTTCGGTTTTATCATTACGTCTCAACCACATTTGTTCATAGTCTTCTTCCGTATATTTTGTTAAAGGTTGGCCGGAATAAACTTTCATGAAAGTGTCGTTAATCAATGCTGAATAATAACCTCTTGTCTCATAATCTGTAGAAACAGTAGGCTTGCTGAATCCATATCGTCCGTTATAGCTAACATTCACTTTGCCAGTTTGTCCTGTTTTTGTGGTAACAAGGATAACACCATAAGCTGCACGGGCACCATAAACAGCAGCGGCTGATGCATCTTTCAGGACAGAAACGCTTTCTACATCCCGTGGATTAATTTGATTGATATCTCCTTCTATACCATCAATAAGGACAAGAGGTCCACCACCTGAAATTGAAGTATTGCCACGGATATTGAATGAACCAGATTCTCCAGGACGTCCGGATGAAAATGTTACGTTCAAATTGGGAATAGCCCCTTGTAGTACTTGTGACATATTTGCCACAGGACGATTCTCTATTTCTTTAGATGTAATTTGTGCTACTGCTCCTGTTACGTTAAGTTTCTTTTGTGTACCATAGCCAACGACCACCACTTCTTCGAGGTCTGTAGAGGTTTCCTTCATGACGACATCGAAGTGCCCTTCTTTCTTGACAGTCAGATATTTTTCTGTGCAGCCAATATAGGAAATGCGGATGCGTGAATCTTTTTTTGCTTTGATGTGGAAATTTCCGTCAATGTCGGTTACCACACCTGTGTTCGTTCCGACCAGACTTACCGTAGCTCCAATAATCGGTTCGTTATTGCTGTCAACGACTGTTCCTGACACATCTACCAGATTATCCGATTTTTCATCGGTAGATGCGTCTGTGTTTTTTTCATTGACGCTCTTTCTGTATAATAAGATACTTTTGTCACCATAAGAATAGGCTACATCGAGATTCTTGAACAGGCGTTTCAATACGTTGTCCAGTTTTTCGTTCGTAGATTTGATGGAGACTTTTTTATCGGTGTCGACAAATTCCTTGCTATAGGAAATTCTCACATTTGCCTGTTTGCCAATCGCTTGCATGGCAGTTCCCAATGGAACATTCTGCAGATTGACTGTAACCTTCTGATTTTGCGCAAACATAGAAATATGCGAAATCGCGCACAATGCAACGACAAGCAACTTCTTTTGTAGATTGCGAGTTTTAATTTGGAGTTTCATGAAATAATAAATTAGGTTTGTATTATGTATAGTTATATGCTGTGTGTCTTTTTGCCGGAGAGACGACTATCTTACATCATAGACGTTGTCTCCCTGTTTGCTGAATTTAATGGGGGTGACGGTCTCCATTATATGGATGATTTCATCAATGTCCTTTGAACTGCAGCTGATGTTGTAGGTATAGCTGTGAATTTCCGGGTTGGTTACATTGAATGTTACGTTATATTGTCGTGCCAATTCTTCCAGCACATATTCCAAAGAATTGTCTTTGAAATTAAACAGGTTGTTTTTCCATCCCGAAGCATCGAGAGAGTTGGCAACTGTTGCTATTTCGCAAGTTTTTTTACCGGGGATGTAAGTCGCATATTGACCGGGGAAGAGCTCTTTCAGATTCTGCTTCTCTTTTGCATCTCCAACAAAGATTTTTCCTTCGTCGAGAGTGGTGACAATGCAGGAGTCTTCCTTATATGCCCGTACATTGAATTTTGTGCCGGTAACCTTTACCATCATGTCCTTTGACCGGACAATGAACGGATGATCGCTGTCTTTTTCAACTGAGAAATAGGCTTCTCCACTGAGAATGACTTCTCTGTTTTTCCCTGAAAATCTTTCAGGATAATAAAGATGAGTGTCAGCATTCAGATCCACACGGGTTCCGTCGGCAAGGATGACTACCATTTTTTCTCCTTTCGGAGAATAGATTTCGTTCAATTCGATGTCTTCCATCTGCGACAGACGGTAGGTCATGTAGCCCATACTGAGCATGACGATAAAAATAGCCACCCATTTGGTCCATCTTAAAATAATGCGGCGGTAGGATGGTGTGTGAATTTGTGACATGACATTTTGAAACACCTTGTCGGCATCAAATTCCGGGATGTTTTTTCCGCCCAAATCAATCTGCTCGCCATTGATGAGCTTTTCAATGTCGGAGTCGATGTGCGATTCTATATAATTAAGAATCTCAGAGCGGTTATTGTCTTTTTTCATCTTTAAAAATGCCATAGTATCTTTTTCTAATCTTAGTACACAGGGGTGATAAAAAAGTATTATATGTTTTTTGAAGTTTTTTTGTTTTTTATTTGCCTTGATTGCATATCTCGTTGTTTATTAAATAATTATGCGTGAATAAAAATCACAAAATATTTGTGACGGGAAGGGAGATGTTGTCGGATATGTCCAGTAGGGCGTTGATGAGATAGAGACGGGTATAGGTGGAGAGGTCGGCGGGGGTGATGCGGGTTTCGCGGATTTGGCCGGTGGCGAGGAGGTGCCGGCGGCGTACGCCATTGAGCAGGCAGGTGTCGGGCGTGAAAAGGCCGTGGCTGTTTTCCAGCACGATGTTGCTGTAAGAGGTGTCGGTCAGGCAGCCGTCCTTCACGATGAGGATGTCGTCGCAACCGTTACGCATTTCCCGCAGGCGTTCCAATGCCGAACGGTCGGCGTATTTCAGGGCATAGTCGATGTCGTGTCCGTCAACCAGCCGCAGGGTGTTGATTTTTCGGGGAGTGTAAGGGGCGAATGTCACTTCGCGTATGGCGGTGTCGTAGACGATGCGGCATTTCACTTTCCCTTGTCGGAAAGGCTCGGGAACAGTTGTGGGAAAGCTTGTCAGTTCTGCCGGCTGGCAGAATGTTTTTTCGACAGTGGCACACATGCGTGCCTTGTGCATTTCCGGCAGGCAGATGGTTCCGTCGGAGATGCAGATGGTTTCAATGAATTGTTGTATCATACAAATGGCAGATAAACTTTTTGTAATATTTCCTGATATTCGTTTTCGCAAAGACTGTTGACGGTGATGCCGCCTCCGCTTCGGAAATAGGCTTGGCCGTTGCGGTATTCAATGAAGCGAATCATGACGGCCGACCGGAGCGATGTCCCGTCGAAATAGCCGAACACTCCGGTGTAGAATCCGCGGCTGTCTTCTTCCGAACGTCGGATAATGTCGAGGGTTGAAGGCTTGGGAGCACCGCAAATTGAACCTGCCGGCAAGAGGTCGAACAGCAGTGTGCCGATGGTGTCCTGCCAGTTGTCGGGCATCGTGCCGCTCACTTCGCTCGACACTTGCAGCAGGTCGCCGTTGGTTGTGGTCAGCCGGTCGATGTAGCGGAACCGTTCCACGTGTACGTTGCGGGCAATGCGGTTCAGGTCGTTGCGGATGAGGTCGACAATCGTGCAGTGCTCGGCGGTTTCCTTGTAGTCGTTCCGTATGATTTGCTCGGCATTCGGGATGTCGGCACTGATAGTTCCTTTCATCGGAAATGAGGAAATGCGGTCGTCGCTGACGGTGACGAATATTTCCGGAGAGAAGCACACCAGCATGTCGGGAATCATCAGCTTGTAGCGGGCACGGCTGCGCAGAAATATTTCTTCGGCCGAGAAATCGGTTTCGATGGGTGTGGCGGCGGTGAGGTTCAGCAGAAACGAGTCGCCGCGCATCAGTCCGGCATGTGCTGTTGCAAACATTCGGCTGTAGCGTTCCCTGCTGATGGGATGCCGCCGGAAAAAGGTGCCTTTTGTTGTTGGTTGGGTGGCGGGAACATTGGTCATTCCGTCGATTTCCCACCAAATGTCTTTCACTTGCAGTGGATTTTCCATGACGAAGCCTTCGCTCAATTCATAGTTCACTGCAAAAAGAAAAGGAATACGCCGGCTGCCCAGCTCGTCTATCCGCTTTCTAACACATTCTGCTGATATCATATCCATCACTCTGAAACAATTTGAAATTTTCTGCAAAGCTACATCAAATAACGCGAATGCTGAAAACCGAAGGCTGCCGAACGCCGTTTTTTATTACTTTTGCAGAAAAGAACCACGAATAGCCTAATGGAAAAAATACTGGTTGTTGACAACTACGATTCCTTTGTATATAATCTGGTCCAGATTCTCCGAGAGTCGGGTCGCGCCTTTGACATTGTCAGGAACGACTGCATTCCCTTTGACCGCCTGTCCGACTACCGTCGTCTGCTGCTTTCACCCGGTCCCGGAGTGCCGCAGGAGGCTGGCGAGTTACTGCGCCTTATCGGTCAATGCCATGCCACGCACTCCATTCTTGGCGTGTGTCTCGGACATCAGGCAATCGGAGAATATTTCGGAGCGGAGGTACGGCAGCTTTCCCGTCCGAAGCACGGACATGCCTCGCCGCTGCGCATCCTTGAGCCGGATGATGCGCTTTATCACGGAGTGGAGGACGGAACGATTGTCGGCCGTTACCATTCGTGGGTGTTGGACCGTGATACCTTTCCTTCTTGTCTGCGTCCGACGGCTGTGGATGAGGACGGCAATATCATGTCGTTCACACATCGCACATTGCCCGTTTTCGGCGTACAGTATCACCCCGAATCCGTGATAACGGTTCAGGGACAGGCTATTGTGCGCAACTGGCTGTCGGTATAGCTATTCGCCGATAACGGTTGCCACGATGCGGCGCGGAGAAGGGGAGTCGCGGAACTCACAAAGGTAGATGCCTTGCCATGTGCCGAGATTCAGTCGGCCGTTAGTGATGGGAATGGTGAGCGAAACTCCGGTCAGAGTCGATTTCCCGTGTGCCGGCATGTCGTCCAGTCCTTCCAGCGTGTGTTCATAAAAAGGTTGTCCTTCCGGCACGATGTGGTCGAGGATTCCGTCAAGGTCAGTGCGCACGTCGGGGTCGGCGTTTTCGTTGATGGTCAGTCCGCAACTGGTGTGCTTTACAAACAGATGGAGCAGTCCCGTGCGGGGAAGCGGCGGCAGTTGCCGGAGGATTTCAGAAGTGACAAGATGTGAGCCGCGGCGGCGTGCCTGAAGTGAAAATTCGGTTTGCTGTATCATGCAGAATTCTGTTTTTTTAGTTTGATTTTTTATTGCGCGGATGGTGGAGCAGGATTTCTTCGCGGAGATAGCTGCGGTCGATGTGTACGTAGATTTCTGTAGTCGTAATGCTTTCGTGTCCGAGCATCTGCTGGATGGCGCGCAGGTTGGCTCCCCCTTCGAGCAGGTGGGTGGCAAAGGAGTGGCGCAGCGTGTGCGGGCTGATGTTTTTCTGTATGCCGCACTGTTCGCACAAATCCTTTACAATATAGAACACCATCACTCTCGACAGCTTTGCTCCCCGCCGGTTCAGGAAAAGAATGTCCTCACTGCCTTTCTTCACGTCCATCTTGTTTCGCCATTCCAGATAGCTGAGTATTTCGGAAATGGCTGTCGGGGAAATGGGCACCATCCGCTGCTTGCTACCCTTTCCTTCCACAATGATATATTCTTCGTCCGCATAGATGTGCGACATTTTCAATCCTACCAGTTCCGACACGCGCAGTCCGCAGCTGTACATCGTTTCGATAATTGCCTTGTTGCGCTGGCCTTCGTAGGTCGATGTGTCGATTATCGACTCCATTTTGTCGATTTCCTCCACCGTCAGCACGTCGGGCAGATGGCGGCCTATGCGCGGCTGTTCGAGCAGTTGCGCCGGATTCGTTTCCAAGTAGCCTTCGAATTTCAGAAAATGGAAAAACGAGCGTATGCCTGAAACGATGCGTGCCTGCGAGCGCGGCTGTATGCCCACTTCGTGGAGTGCGGCAAGAAATTCGTGCAGGTCGGCTTCCGTAATGCTGCGCAGCGTTTTTCCCTCTTCGGCGGCATAGCGCAGAAGCTTTGTCACATCGTCGTCGTAGCTGTTGACGGTGTTTTCCGACAAGCCTTTCTCGAGAGCCAAATAAGCCTTGTACTGACCGATTATCTTTTCAATATCATCTATTTCACGCATAAAAATAGTGGAAGTGAAACTAAAAATTACTAATTTTGCACTTAAATTGCAGAAGAAGTTTTTCTGCTGCAAACTTAGGTAAAAGAGATATTAATAGCAACTCATAGAACCAAGGTTTATGAAAATTTTAATAATCAACGGTCCGAACCTGAATTTGCTGGGAGTGCGCGAAAAAGGCATCTATGGCGACAGCTCGTTTGAGAGCTACTACCAGACGCTGAAAGCCCGTTACCCGCAAGTTGAGTTCGACTATTTCCAGAGCAATCACGAAGGTGCGCTCATCGACGAAATCCATCGTCAGGGATTTGATGTCGACGGCATTGTGCTGAATGCCGGAGCCTATACCCATACGTCGATAGCCATTGCCGATGCCATCCGGGCAGTGAAATCGCCGGTTGTCGAGGTGCACATTTCCAATGTCCACAGTCGGGAAAGCTACCGCCATGTGTCGATGATTGCCCCAGCCTGCAAAGGAGTGATTGCCGGTTTCGGTCTTGACAGCTACCGTCTGGCGGTTGAAGCCTTGTTGGCAGAATAGTGTGCCGTTGTAGATATAAGCCCTATTTTTTAGAATCGATGCCGTGGACACGTGATATATTATTAATTGTTTTCAAAATTGAATTGCGATGATAAGAAAAAAATTCACGAAAATTGTTGCTACGGTTTCCGACCGTCGTTGTGACGTTGATTTCATTCAGAAACTTTACGACAACGGATTGAACGTTGTGCGTATGAATTCCGCCCACCTTCAGCGCGAAGGTTTCGAGCGAATTGTCAATAACGTGCGCCAGGTGTCCGACCGTATCGGTATTTTGATGGATACGAAAGGACCGGAAATCAGAACAACAGCTAATGTCGACGATGAAAACCTGGTGTTTACAGCCGGTCAGAAGATTAATGTGGTTGGTGACCCCGGACAATTGACTTCTTCAGAATGTATTTACTTGTCGTATGCCGACATTCACCGCGACGTGAAGGCCGGAATGCACCTGCTGATGGATGATGGCGAAATTGATTTCCTCATTGACAGCATTGAAGGCGAGGTGCTGAAATGTACGGCACAGAACGACGGCGAACTCGGCTCGCGCAAGAGCGTGAACATTCCGGGTGCCAGCATCAAGCTGCCGTCGCTCACACAACGCGATATAACGAACATCGGCTATGCCATCGAAATGGGTGTCGACTTCATTGCCCACTCGTTTGTACGCAACAAGCAGGACGTGCTCGACATTCAGGCCATTCTCGATGCGCACAACAGCCCGATTAAGATTATCTCAAAAATTGAAAACCAGGAAGGTGTCGACAATATCGACGAAATTCTGGAAGTGTCTTACGGTATCATGATTGCCCGCGGCGACCTGGGTATCGAAATTCCGGCAGAAAAGATTCCGGTAATTCAGAAACGTCTGATACAGAAATCCATCAATTGCCATAAACCGGTGATTGTTGCCACTCAGATGCTCCACACGATGATTTCCAACCCGCGTCCGACGCGTGCGGAAGTTTCGGACATCGCCAATGCCGTATTCCAGCGCACCGATGCCTTGATGCTCAGCGGTGAAACGGCTTACGGAAAATATCCGGTAGAGGCCATTGCAACGATGACGAAAATTGCATCGGAAGCAGAAAAGAGCATGACAAACCACGATTTGTCGAACCACGAAATGTTCTGCGCAAGCACTGCCGACGTGACCGACTTCCTTGCTCACCGTGCCGTTGACTCGCAGTATGAAATCGGAACGAAAGCTATCGTGACCGACAGCTATACCGGCCGTACTGCCCGCTATCTGGCATCGTTCCGTGGTATCAGCCCGACACTTGCCCTGTGCTATCACAAGAATGTAACCCGTCTTTTGGCTTTGTCCTACGGCGTTTATCCGGTTTACCAGAAAAAGGTATCGACATCGCGTGAATATCTTTACCATGGTTTGAACCACCTTATCGAGCACGGCCTCATTACGCCGAACGACCTGATTGCCTACGTTGGTGGCGGATTCGGTGAAGGTAAGGGTACTACTTTCTTGGAAATCAACAAAGTGCAGGATGTGTTCGACAACTATTCCTGCTACGACCTTCCTAATTTGGAACAACCCGAAACAAAATAATGACAGAAGAACTCGAAGAATACATACTCGCGCATATTGACGAAGAAGGGGAGATGCTCCGGCGGCTCGACCGCGAAACGCATCTCTTCCACCTGCGTCCGCGCATGTGTTCCGGACACCTTCAGGGCAAGCTGCTGAAGATGTTCGTGCGGATGATTCGTCCGCAGAATATATTGGAACTGGGCACGTTCACGGGCTATTCGGCACTTTGTCTTGCCGAAGGCATGATGGGCGGCGAATTGCATACGGTGGAAATCGACGACGAGCTGGAGGACTTTATCCGTTCGCATTTTGAAACATCCCCGTTTGCCGACCGCATACACCTGCACATCGGCGATGCCCGCGAAGTGGTTCCGACGCTTGGCCGCACGTTCGACCTGGTGTTTATGGACGCCAACAAGCGCGAATATCTGGATTACTATCATCTGGTGTTCGACTATGTTTCGCCGGGAGGGTTCATCATTGCCGACAATACGCTGTGGGACGGCAAGGTGGTGGACTTCGGCAAGAAACTTGATGCGCAGACCGAAGGTATCCTTAAGTTCAACGATTTCGTGGCAGCCGACAGCCGTGTGGAAAAAGTAATTGTCCCGATACGCGACGGACTGACCATTATTTACAAAAAACCGTAGAAAAACATATAAACGACAACAAAGAATTGATTTATGGAAAGTACAAGACAAGCAAAAATCGCACGGCTGCTGCAAAAGGAACTGAGCGAAATTTTCCGTCGTGAAACGGCGGCGATGGGCGGCGTGCTGGTATCGGTAAGTGCCGTGAGGGTTTCGCCCGACTTGAGCATTGCCCGTGCCTATCTCAGCATTTTCCCGTCGGGTAAGGCTGAAGAGATTTTGAAGAACATCAACAACAGCGCGAAAACCATTCGCTTCGAGTTGGCAAAAATTCTGCGCTATCAGTTGCGCAAGACTCCCGAACTGTCGTTCTTCATCGACGACTCACTGGACTATATCGAGCACATCGACAATATCCTGAAGCAGGACACAGCCCTGCATCGTGAGGACAAGGCCGAGGAAGAAGGCGAAGAATAATCGGCTGAAAGAAATATGAACCGGTTTCCGCTGAAGGTGGCGTTGCGCTACCTGGTTTCGAAAAAGTCGCATACGGCGGTGAGTGTCATCTCCGCCATCTCTGTCTGTGCCGTTGCCGTGACGGCGCTGGCCATGATTTGTGTGCTGTCGGTTTTCAACGGATTTAGCGGAATCGTCAATGACAAGCTGTCGCTCATCGATCCCGACATACGGATAATGGCGGCGAAAGGGAAGGTGGTAGCAAATGCCGACAGTCTGCTGGCCGTTGTGCGAAGTGTGGAAGGAGTGGAATTGGCCACGCCGACCATCACCGAAAATGCACTGGCCGTTTATGCCGACAATCAGGTGCCTGTCGTGCTGAAAGGCGTTACGGAGGACTATGACAAGCTGACCGATATCGCTTCAACGGTGAAGGAGGACGGCAGTTTTCTGCTTTCCGCCGACGGTCGTCCATTGTCTGTGCTCAGTGTAGGCGCGGCGGTTGCCCTTCAGGCGCATCCCGGATTCTACCGCAATCTGGAACTCTATGCTCCCAAGCGGTTGGGGACAGTCAATGTGGCAAACCCTCTGTCGAGTTTCCGTTTCCGGTCGACGTTCGTTTCCGGCGTGTTTGAGGTCGGTCAGGCAGAATACGACACGAACCTGATATTTGTGCCGCTTGACGTGGCACGCGAACTCTACAGCTACGACAAGCAGGCTACAGCCATTGAAATAAAGATGGCGGCGGGCTACAGCGAGTCGCGGCTCATGTCGCAGCTCGGCGAACGGTTGGGAAAGGATTATGTGGTCGAAAACCGGCTGATGCAGCACAGCGAGTCGCTGAAAATGATTAACGTGGAGAAATGGATAACATTCCTGCTTCTCGCCTTTATTCTTATCATCGCATCGTTCAACATTATCAGCTCGCTGGCAATACTCATCATTGAGAAAAACGAAAGCATCGCCACGCTCCGTTCGCTGGGTGCCGACTCTCATACCATCACGCGCATTTTCGTCATTCAGGGTTGGCTGATTTCCCTGTCAGGCGCATTGGCCGGCATCGTGCTCGGTGTGATTCTGTGCCTGATTCAACAGCATTTCGGCCTCATAAAAATGAGTGCCGACGCCCATAGTCTTATCATCGACACTTATCCCGTTATTGTGGAAGGAACGGATGTTCTTTCCGTGCTTGTGGCCGTGGCCGTTGTTGGTTTCCTTACCTCGCTTGCCACCGCCTTTGCCATGCGGAAATATCTCCGCCAATAGAACGAACAATGTCATAAAAATAGCAAACCCCGCCGAAGTGACGACCTCGGCGGGGTTTTTGTATGCGGTAAGTCAGGGATTATTTTTCCGTGTGGAACAATTCCTTGAACAGCGGAGTTGTGGCTTGTCCCATATATCCGAAGGCAAATACATAGTAGTCGGTGTCGGCTTCCAGTTTCTTGCCCGTGTAGTCGGTATAGGCTTTCAGTGGAGTGGTCGGTTCGCCCATGAAGCAGTTTAGCATGATGGTTTCACCGACAGTGGTAATGACCTCGCTGATAAACTGGTTGTCGTCGCCGAATGCCACAGCAAAGTCGTAGTCCGTTTTCTTGACGATTCCCACATAGTAGTATTCATCGTCGGCAGAAGGTGACGGTGTGAAGTTTACGAAATAGTTCTTGCCTCCAAACCAGTCATCGGGGTCTGTTTCCGAACCCGGTTGGATGTTCTTGAATGTGACGGTCATGTTCGAAGGTTCGGCCTTGGCGGTTGTCACGTCGGCAGTTGAAACTTCCGTAGTGCGGTAGCCTTTTGTATCCACTCCGAATACGAACACCGTGTATTCCGTTTCCGGCAGCAGATTGGTTGCTCCGATGTCCTGACGGGAATTCAGTGTTCTGGTGCCTGTGAAAATTTGCTTTGTTCCGGCCCAGTCCATATGGAAACCGTCTTCAAACACGATTTGCTCGTCGGCAACCTGTGCCGGAGTTTTGCCTTCCACATCCGATTTTGCCTTGATGGTTACATAATAGCGTGTGTCGGCTTTTGTCGGCGTTACGTTGATGTCCATCAGCACGGCTTTGACATTTTCGAAAGAAATGTCGAACGTACAGTCGTCCACAACGTCGAATCCCGGTGTGGCAAATTCAAGTTTGCTCAGTGTAGTGTTGGCTGCAGCCGAATTGCTGCCTACTTTTTCCATACCGAATGCGATGGCCATATATTCCGTATTGGGAACAAGTCCGCCGAAATTGACTGCCGATTTGCCTTTGTGGGCAATGCTTTCGAATACGCCGCCCATGGCAAGACTTGCCTTCACCTGTCCGAGTGCACTGTTGAGGAGTTGTGTGTCGTCGGAGTGGAACGAGTTGACATACTCGTCTTTCGACACATAGCCAAGGTAATAGTACAATTCTGCATTGTCGGGGTTTGTTGAAACGCCGCCGGTTTTGGCTGTAAGGTTTTCCACGTTCATGCCGAAGTCCACATCGAGCAGTGGTTTCGTTTCAAACGGCTCTTTGACGAGCATTGAGGTTACGTTGCCTTTGGTGTCAAGTCCATAGGCAAACGCATAGTAGGCTGTGCCCGGTTCCAGTTCTTCGCGAGTGAACGTCTGTTCGCCTTCCGTCGACTGATAGAGAATAAAGTCGAGATATTCTTCCAGAGTCATCCAGTATTCGTCGGCATCCGCCTTCATCTTTTCCAGTTCGGCTGCAAAAAAATCGCTCTCCGAAGCAAACTGATTGAAATCGTCCGCTTTGATGGTACCGATGGTGTATTTGCCCAGAGAAGCATCCGGATTGACCGTGATTTTGGCAGAGTGGAGCGTGATGTCGCTGACGGTGATTTCAGCCGGGGCGGTGACATCGGCAAAAGTGATGGAGTCGATGTTTTCCACTGGAATCATCATCGGCTGTCCGTTTTTCTGGTGTACGGTCATCATTTTAATTTGCGCCAGAGCGGTGAAAACACAGCACAGGACTACGAAAGAGATAATATATTTTTTCATAATAATGGTGTCTTGGGGTTATTTGCTGAATTTGAAAATGTTGTTATTGCCTACCACCAGCACATAAACGCCTGACGGAAGGGCGGAAATGTCGATGTCGGAGCCGTTCCATTGCCGCTGTATCATGACGATGCTGCCGGCTGTGTTGACAATGCGGGCATCGGCAGCCGTTTCCAGACCTGTGATGCCGATGGTGTTGCGGCTGTTTCTTACGAGTTGCAGATTCGTGTCGTCTACGATGCGGTCGACGTTCGAACCGTCCTCGTCAAAAAGAATTTTCATGATGTCGTCCAATGGCAGTTCAAAATCCTCATTGCCGTTGGTGGAGAGTACCATGTTTCCGTTGTCGAACGTGATTTTCCGCACGTTGTCCAAAGGAACGCTTGTCTGTCCGCCGGAGGAGGTCTGCACGACAATATCCTGCGCGAATGAACTTCCCAGTCCGACAACAAGACTTACAAATAGCAGTAGTTTTTTCATACGTATAGTTATTAGTGGTATTATATTGCGAATATAGGAGAAAATAAACAAAAAAGCAAATGAAGGCAGTGACTTTCAGATGGATAGGATAGAGAAACGCCCCAGAGGTTTAGCCGGGGCGTTTGAGGGCGGTGACGGGTGTGCCGGCGTTGCGGCGGAGTTCGTGGGCGATGAAGAGTCCGATGCAGCGGGTCATCAGGATGTCGTCGTGGTAGCCGTCCTTTGCGCCGAACGAGCCGTTAGGTTTGCGTTCGTAGGTGGTCAGTTCGTTGACGGCTTCCGTGTCCCGTTCGCGATAGGCGGTGTCGCGGACGGCGGCGATGTGATGGTTCACAATCAGCGGTTTTGTGGAACGGTTGGTGTGGAAGCCCACACTGGCGGTGCGATTGCCCGTAGTCGGGTCGAGCGTGTGGCGGTAGTAGATGTTCGGGTAGGCATCGGCTATTTCGTGAAGGATGAAGCCGGAGTTTTCGCCCTCGGTCATTTCCGTTTCCAGCGTGTTGCTTTCAATCACCAGCAGAGAGCGGTGGTACCACAGTGCGATTTGTGCCGCCTTCCATGCTAGCAGGTCGTGGTCGGTGTGTCCGCGCCATTGTGCCGCAACCGTCGGCGGCTCATCGCCCTCTTCGCCCAAGTCGAGCACGGCGATCACCGAAAAGTCGCTTGATTCGCTCCGTCCGCCGATGTCGACTACCGTTAGAAAACGGTCGGCACGGCAGCGGTGTTTCGGTGGCGGCGACCACACTTTCAGCCTTCCGGTCGAGTCGGCCACGAAATGCACGCCCCGCAGCGCACCCGCTCCTTTCGGAGCATCCGCCTGTACTTCTCCTGTCAGTGCCGGTGGCCGGCAGAAGGCTCGTTGCCGCTCCACGCCGTCCGTGTCGAACACCGTGCGGTCCGTACAAGTGAACGCTTCCACGTCGGTCGTGGGATATTCCGCCTGCATGGCGCGGTGGAAGCTGTATTCCTTGCGTTTCTGGTGATACCAGGCAATCTGTTCCAGTGTCAGCCCCCTGTCCCAAAGAGCGCGTTCGTAGTCGTCGAGTGCGCTCCACAGTTTTTCCGGCTCTTTGACGGGCACGGCATATATCGGGTACTCATACCACGGCACGAATACCGCCACCTTGTCGCTCACTCCCGCCTTGGCACGTAGCCATTCGTCGTGGAAGAAGTTGCCCACGCCGTTGGCGGTGCTTTCCAGTGCAATCAGCGTGTGGTCGGTCAGTGCTACCGAACCCGCCACCGAGCGGATGATGTCGTTCGGGTCGTGGCGTTCCGACTTGCGCCAGAATGCCACTTCCGACAGGTGGGCCATGGCGATGTCCGTACCGCGTGCGGCATCCTGATTCTCTGCCGAGCAAATCGTAATGGTGTTGGCACGGCCGTCAATGCGGCTCACGTTGCGGCTGCCCTCAAAGGTTTTCAGGCGGAACGCCTCAACGTCGTCGGGCAGGTATTCCTGCGGATAAAGGCGGGTGAGTTTGGACATCATTCCCTTGATGGTGGCGGCCGCGTCCTTGACATGGGCGCAAATCAGGCTGTGCCAGTTGTCGCGCAACAGCAGCTGTATCCATGCCATATAGACTTGGATAAGCGTGGATCCGCCGCACTGGCGGGCTTTCAGCAGGATGACACGGATAGGCTTGCCTTGCACGCGCATGGTTTCGAGGGCGGCAAGCAGGATGCGCTGCGGGCGGTTGAGGTGGAGTTTGATGTCGCGGCAACTGTTTTTGTCTTTGACGGTAACGCATTTCGCGCACCAAAATTCAAAGTCGTGGCGCATGCGCAGTTTGTCGAACTCCAACGGACTGAGGCTTTTCCGAAAGCCTGCATCGCGTAGCATGGCCGGCGGAACAAGTACTTTTCCACCGGCAGGGTGGGGCGTTTCGATGCGTGTGCCGAAACAGCCTTCTCCGGTCAGCGGGTTGTAGTGGTCGACAGCCGCCAGCTTCCTTCGGGTGTTTTCTTCGATGGTAAAAGACATTTTTGGGGTTATGGGTTATTGTGTTTACAGTTTACGGTTTACAGTTTACAGGGGCGGGGTTATAGAGTTTACAGTTTACTGGGTTAGCGGTTATAGGTTAGAGGTTATGGTGTTGGGGAGGATTGTTTAGGATTTTGTATTGGTAGCATACACTAACCTCTAATCTCTAACCCCTAACCGCTAACCCCTGATTTGTGCGTGGGTGAGGGGCGTTTTGGGGGGAAGTGTGCCGGTGATTTCAAGGCGGACGGTGCGATAGGGGGCGGCGTAAAGACGGTGGCGGAGGGGCGAGCCGATGGTTCCGTTTACGTTCAGTCGGGAAATCAATGCACCATGACAAGAACGTCCATTTTCGCCGTAGACCGTCAGCCGAACAGCGGCGTTGTCGGCTATTACGTGCCATATCACTTCCGTCATGCGCGTTCCCACAGGAAGGAGTGCCGGAGCGGTCCGCAGGGTGATGTCGACGGCTGTGTCCGATTCCTTCTCCGTTGTGTACAGTCGGTTGTCGGCTACGAGCCATGTTCTGCCGTTTAGGTTGTGTATTGCCGTAGGATGGAATGTCCGGCGGTAGAAAGAATTGTCCGTTTCGATAACGGTAATACCTGCGCTGCCTTTCGCCCATATTTCATCGAAGGCTAACGAATAGCCCAAACTGTCCGCACCTTCGACAACTACACCCGTCGGCACGACTTTCGAACCTTTCAGCCGGCAGATTTCTCCGTTGAGGTCGGCAAACACTGCTCCGTCTGCCGTAGAAACTGCGGTTGTTGCGCTTTTTGCGATCCGTGCCGTGATGCGGTCGGCTCCCGTACATTCTCCCCGGGTGTTGAACGAAAGTAGATATACGCCATCGGCTGCAAACAGATAGGCGGGGTGTCGGCCCAATTGCCACGAAGACCCGTAGATGAACGACGGCAGAATGTCTGTCACGCCACGATTATGAGCGTTTGCGCAAGGTTGCCACTGCAACGGATTGCCAAAACCCGAAAGGCAGATTTCCGTCTCATTTTCTGCGACCGTGTTTTTCGGTTGAGGTGTGTAGGGAGCAGTTGCCGTAACAAACTGAAAATTCTCTCCTTCGTCGGCGAGTGCAAAGGCAAATGCTCCGTCAGGCGCTGGCGTGAGTTGCGACTGCCATTGCCGATGTGCCCCGCCGGCGGTAAGGCTGACTGTGATTTTCACTGCTCGTGGGTCGGGGTAAGCCACAAACCCGTTCAGCGATTCCGACCAGTGGGCTGTCTCTTCCGTTCGGGTGACAATGGAAGTGCCCGATTCCGTCAGCAGTTCCACTGTTGTACGTACCGTTGCCGTTTCTTTCCGCAGACCCGACGTTTCCCATTGGAAGCCCGCATTGGGCGGTTTGGGCAGTGGCTTTTTCAGTCGTGCCGCAAACAGCCGGTTGCCGACATCTGTCATCAATGCGGGGACAAACGGAGCGGCAGGCGGCGTGAACGTGGCATAGTTGCGGTCGTCATCGGGAAGTGGGTCGATGGCATAAGTCGACAATGCCAACGAACCTCCCGACGCATCGGGAGCCGTGCGGAGTCCGGGTGAACGGATTTCGCCCTGCATCAGGCTGTCGATGTCGGAAATGACGGCAATGCGCTGCATTTCGCGGTATATCGGCAGCAATTGCCGCGATTGCTTCGGTGACACCTGTTCGGGGAGTATGCGCAGGAAAAAGAAAGTTTCGCCCTGCTGCGTGCGTTCGCATCGGAAGCTGACGCTGTTCGACGGCGATTTCATTTGCGGTGTGGCGTAGATTTCCACCGCCTTCACGCGGTTTCGCCATTTTCCGATGCCCGGCGAAACGAGCGTGACCGAAGGTTTCCACACCTCCAGTGTCATCTGTGAGTTGGCCACCGTATAGCTGCCGCCGGTTTCATAGCTCACGGTTGCCCGGCAGTCGAATGCCGCTTCACGGTTGCCCGCCATGGTGGCATAGGGCGACCATAGCAGCGAGTCGTCCCAAAGACGGAGAGCCGTACGGATAACCACCGGCTGCGTATAGTAGCCCTCGCTTTCGGCGCGTTTCCGCAGCAGTGCCACCGCTTTGGTGGCAGAGCCCGACATCAGTGCCGCATCTTCGCCGGTCAGTGTTCCGCTCCAGGCGGAATAGTTGCTTTTCAGCTTGTGTCCCGCCACCGGTTCACTCAGCGTACTGTGTTCGGTGGTGCCGAAAGCCAGTGTCGGGAACGGAAGTTCCTCGCCAAGCCAGGTGTAGTCTTTGTTTTCATAAAGCAGAAAATGGACGGTGTCGGCGGTTGCCACTACCACAAAGTCGCCCGAAGGTACGGCATTTACAGCTTTCCCGCCGGTGGAGAACAGCGCGGCGGAAAGCTGCACGAATGCACCGTTGTCGGGCAGGTATCCCGCTACGGTCAGCATGCCGTTTCTTTCCACAAAGAAATAGGTGCGGTCCAAGCGTTTGTCCGTACCTATCAGTTTGTCGCCTGTTTGTAGGTTGGCGATGAGTTCAGGATGTCCGGCAGTTATCAGTCCTTCGTGGCCGGAACGGAGGTTGACGGTTTCCGTTCCCGGTCCGTCGGCAGGGAGTACCGTCCGGAAAGGAATGTTTAAAAGTGTGTTTTTCATGGTCTTGCAGTTTCTGCAAAACTACTATCAAAAATTTTCCCAACGTCGTTAAAAAGAGAATTGTGTGTCTATATATGTGCTCGGATGATTAAATTCCGGGATAGCTGAAGGTGTATCCTCCTGTCAGTATGTTCTGTAGGTTGAAGGTGGTTGCGTTGATTTGTTCGATGAAACTGATGGCTTCGTCGACGTAGTCGTCGGCTGCCAGTTTCATCCAATAAAAACCTTCCACATAGTCGATGTCCGTGCAGATGCCATAAATGAGGCAGATAGCCAAATAATATTTTGCATACGAATAGCCGTTTTTTGCCGATTCATTGAGGTAGTAGAGTGCTTTTGTCGGGTCGTAAAGCGTCAGCGATGAGTCGGAGTAAAGGATTCCGAGGGCACATTGCGCTTCAGCCGAGCCCAAATCGGCGGCTTGCAGATAATAGGATTCCGCCTTGACGTAGTCTTCCAATGTAGCGGCGGCGTGGCCTTTGCGGAGAGCATCTTCCATTTCTGTCATTCCGTCGTAATAGTAGGAAGAATAGCTGTCGGAATAGTCATAGGCACTTGCCTGCAAAGAAGAACAGAGCAATGAGAGCAACAATGTTGTGAAACTGAAGAAGAATTTTGAGGTTTTCATAATCTGTGGTTTTTACGAGGTTGGAAAATTTATTGGAGTTTTTGGGGAGGAGATTCCTGCCGGAATTGCTCCGGCAGGAGAGTAGGGCTGCTTAGACGGCAGGATAAGGTTTGCGGTCGTTGCCCTGTCTGTCGCTCGGGCTGGGCCATCCGTCGACAGTTGCCGGGTACGGATGTCTGTCGGTAGGAGCGTTGACGGCGGCCATCGGATAATGTTTCGGCCATGCTTCTACGGTTGTCGGGAAGGGGTGACGTTCCGCAGGTTGATTTTTGCTGTTTGCCATTCCGGTCAGTGCCGCGATGCAGGCAAATAAAAGGATAAATCGTTTCATAATGTGAAGTATTAAAGGGTTAAACTTATTTTTTGTCTGTTTTTTTATATTTCTTTTTGAGGTTGGCTACCATCTTCGTCAGTGTGCTGTCGTTTATCAGGTATGGAGTAGCAATGCTGTCGGAGAGGGCGGTTTTTCCTTGATTATAGTGTGACACTATGTAAGCGCTAAATGCAAAATAGTTGCGGTAGTCTTTGGTGATTTCTTTTGGCAACTGTTTCCAATATTTGTATGTCTGGGCTGACAATTTCGACAATGAGGAAAAGGAACGTTGGCCGTAAGAAACGTTTGTCAAAGCAAGCAGGCAAACTGTAATAAGTAGATAGCGTTTCATAACAGAAAATTTTTGAAGGTTAGTTACTGTTGTTTTGTTTTTCTGTCACAAAATTATGTCCCTAAAAAAGAATTATATAACTAAGTAAAGGGGATGAAAAATTTTCTTTTCCAAAAAACTATTTCCCCTTGTTTTGGAAAATTTTTATGCATGTAATGTGTTGTGCATTAATGTGTTAATTGATTGTGGCACTTGCGGAATATTTTGGTTGTTTTTTTTACTTATTTTCTTTACCTTTGGATGGAAAAGATAGGATACCTTTAGTTTTATACCATTATGGAAAAACGGTTGCTTCATTCTTTGGCTTTTTTGCTGTGTGCTCTTTTTTCGATGGCACAAGGGAGATTTTGTGTCGGAATGTTGCATTATGAAGTTCTATCGGAAACAGGTCGGGTCGTTCATGTGTATGACACTTCCTTCCCATGGAAAGAGGCGGTAAGCGTTGATATTCCTGAAACGGTTTCTTACAACGGAAAAGACTATACTGTCATAGCAATTGGAGCGAACGCTTTCGCGTCTTGCTGTTCGTTGCAGGCTATAAAAATCCCGAATTCCGTTACGAAGATTGGGAAATATGCTTTTTGGGGTTGTGATTCCTTGCGGAGCGTACAGATTCCAAATTCTGTTACGGAGATTGGAGCGGATGCCTTTTTAGGCTGTCATTTGTTGCGGACGGTGCGGATTTCGAATTCTGTCACGGTGATTGGTGACGGAGCTTTTGCCGGTTGTCGTTCGTTGTCGGCCGTAGGAATACCAAACTCTGTTACGGAGATTGGTCGTGGAGCTTTTGAAGGTTGCCACTCGTTGCGGACGGTGCGGATTCCAAGTTCTGTTGCGAAGATTGGTGACAGAGCCTTTTTCAATTGCCGTTCGTTGCAGTCCATTACTGTTGATGCAGGAAATGCAAAGTACAAATCCATCAACGGGGTGCTGTTTAATCGCGAAGCCACATTGTTAATGTCGTATCCACTGGGCAAGAAGCAGCAAGTCTACAAAATTCCGAATGGAGTGAAAATGATAGGGGAGCATGCGTTCAGAAACAACCTTTATTTGAGGGAGGTGATGATGTCGGATTCTGTTACAACGATTGGATTGTATGCTTTTTCCAATTGCCGTTCGTTGCGGAAAGTGTCAATGCAGAACTCGGTCGATTCCATTGGAAACTATGTCTTTGAAAATTGCGTCTCGTTGCAGGCAATCGAAATTCCCCGTTCCGTCAGAGCGATTGGGAACTGTCCGTTTCGTGGCTGCACCGCTTTGCAAGCCATTAATGTGGCTTCCGGCAATGCGCGCTACAAGTCGGTGGACGGCGTACTGTTTGACCATAAGGGTTCTGTGCTGAAAACCTATCCGGAAGGGAGAAAACAAAAAACATATACTGTTCCTTATTCGGCCGGCATGATTGAATGTTTTGCATTTGAAAACTGCAAGTTGCTGGAGGCCGTGCAAATACCGGGTTCCGTTGTGGAAATAGGTGCGGCTGCGTTTTCCGGCTGTTCAGCCTTGAAGGAAGTGTCGTTGCCTAATTCGGTCACAGAGATAAACGAGTTTGTATTCGAGAATTGCACTTCCTTTCGGGAATTCATAATACCCCGTTCCGTTACCAAAATTGGCAATTTTGCTTTTTCCGATTGCTGTTCGTTGCGGAAAATACAGATGCCGGAGTCCGTGACCCGAATTGGTAAGGGTGCCTTTTCCTATTGTTGTTCCTTGCAGGAGGTGATCAACTTGGCGGATGAACCGCAGGAAATAGTACATCCGGTATTGGGTCATGCGCATATATTTGCCCCTGAAACATTGCAATCTGCACGGCTTTTCGTGAAACCTTCAAATCTGGAGAAATTCAAATCGACCGGCGGTTGGAAAGAGTTCCGCACGATTGTGTCCTATTAGTGTGACGGTGCGGCATGCTGTCTGTCATGGGAATTTTTTGTAATTTTGCGGCAGTATGAAAAAAACATTGTATATCTCCGACCTTGACGGCACATTGCTCAACAGCCGCGCGGAAGTTTCCGAAAAAAGCAAGGCGATTATCAGCCGCCTGATAACTGAAAAGAACATTCTTTTTTCTGTAGCCACTGCCCGTACGCCTGCTACGGTGGTGCGGATGCTTGACGGTATTGAAAACCGTCTGCCGTATATCGTGATGACGGGTGCCGCCATGTGGAACAACGGCCTTGTCAACCGTCGCTATATCCGCCCCGAGGAAGTGGACTATCTGCTCGAAGCCTGTCGTAAAGCAGGGGTGAGGCCGTTTGTCTATTCGTTTGACGGAAGCGGACTGGTGGCCTACCATTCTCCGGAGATGAACGATTATGAACGTGAATTTGTGGCTCAGCGACAGAAATCCGTCTATAAGCGGTTTGTGTTCGTTGATGAACTTCCCGAAGAGGCACGGCAGTCAACGATGTTGCTTTTCGTGTCGGGATGTCCGGAAGTGTTGGGTGTGGCCTATCGTCAGGCGCAGGCCGACGGATTGCCTTCCACCATGAGCTACTACTACGATACTTATCAGCCGACAGTCGGATTTTTTGAGATAATGGCTGAAGGAGCCTCGAAGGCAGCCGCCTTGAAATCGCTGGTAGCGGAAACCGGGGCGGAGCGTGTGGTTGTGTTCGGCGACAGTGCCAACGACCTTTCGATGCGCGAAGTGGCTGATTTGTTTATCGCACCTGCCAATGCCGACGAGAAGGTGAAAGCCGTAGCCGACGAGGTGATTGGTACGAACGACGATGACAGCGTAGCACGCTGGATAGCCGCCGATTGCGGAATGGAAATTTGAATAGGTCGGGCATTTCCGAAAAATTAAATAGGCTATGAATTGGATTATTTTGATTGTTGCCGGACTGTTTGAGTCGGGATTTGCATTTTGTTTGGGAAAAATGAAGGAATGCACCGGAACGGAATATTATCTGTGGGGTGCGGGCTTTCTTGTTTGCCTGACGCTCAGCATGGTGCTTTTGGCGAAAGCCGCCCAAACGCTGCCGATAGGAACCGCCTATCCGGTGTGGACCGGAATCGGTGCCGTAGGAACGGTGGTGTTGGGTATTCTGTTTTTCAACGAACCCGTCACATTTGCCCGGATGTTTTTCCTGTTTACGCTTATCGGCTCTATCGTGGGGCTGAAAATGGTGTGAAGTCCGCAGGCAATAGAACAGCAATGAATTTCGTTATATTATGAAAAACAACACGCAATATGGCAAATATATATGAACGTCGTCGGTTGTGGAAAATCGCTTTTCTGGCGGTTTCTCTGGTGTTGGTAGCCGTGTTTCTTCAGGTGTCGAACAATTTGGTGAAGGACCTGTCGCAGCAGGAGCGCGACCGTATGGAAATATGGGCAAAAGCTACCAAGGAACTTGCTACAGCCCCCGTCTACGACCCTATGCCTCTTGATTCGTTGGGAACCAACTATATGGCGATGCCTTCGTCGGACATCGACTTCTTTCTCGGCATTATCGAGGACAACCGCAATATTCCCGTATTGCTGGTGGACGATTACGACAATATTCTGCAATACCGAAATTTCCGTCTGCCGGAACCTGTCGACAGTCTGATGCCGTATGTGCTTTCCGAACGCAACCAGGCTTTTTTGCAGCATAAACTGGAAGACCTGAAGGGTACGAAAAACCATATCGTCATCAACATTGACGAGCAGACTACACAGCATCTTTATTACGAGGATTCCACTTCGCTGAAGCAGATATCCTATTTCCCTTATATTCAGTTGGGGGTGATGATTCTGTTTGTTGCCATCGTGTATTTTGCCGTGGTCAGCACGAAGAAGGCCGAACAGAACAAGGTGTGGGTCGGACTTTCTAAAGAAACTGCCCATCAGTTGGGTACGCCCATTTCGTCGCTGATGGCGTGGGTGCAGATGCTTGAGGCTACGGGTGTGGACAAGGAAATTGTCGACGATATGGACAAGGATGTGCACCGTCTTTCGGTGATTGCCGACCGTTTCTCGAAAATCGGTTCGAAGCCCGAAATGGAACTGGCGTTTATCTGTGAGTCCGTAACGAAAGGTTTGGAATATATGCGTGCTCGCATTTCTTCGAACGTGGCATTGAACATTTATCTGCCTGACGACGACAAAGGCGTGCGCCTGTGCCAGCCGTTGTTTGAATGGGTGATGGAAAATCTGGTGAAGAACGCAGTCGATGCCATGCAGGGCAAGGGACGCATTGACGTGCGTGTGGGCAGCGACCGCACGAAGGTGTTCATCGAGGTGGAAGATACCGGAAAAGGCATTGCACGGCAGAATTTCAAGACGGTGTTCAACCCCGGATTTACATCGAAAAAACGCGGCTGGGGCTTGGGATTGACACTGGCGAAGCGTATCATCGAGGAATACCATTCCGGCAAAATCTTTGTGAAATCTTCGGAACTGAACGTCGGTACTACTTTCCGCATCGAGCTGCCGCTGATTAAAGAAGAGTGATTAGTTTTTCCGTACAATCAGTATGCTCAGTTCGTAGAGCAGGTAAAGCGGCAGGAATACCAGCGAGAGCGTGAACGGATCGCCTGTCGGGGTGATGAGTGCGGCAAGTACAAGCAGCACTACGACGGCATGGCGACGGTAGCGGCAGAGCATTTTCCGCTTGAGGAAACCTACGGCGGAAAGAGTCCAGGCCAGCAGCGGAAGTTCGAACATGAGTCCCATCAGGAAAATCAGCATCAGGAATGTGTCCATATAGGAATTCAGTGAAAGCTGGTTTTCAATCGTGGCGCTGAGCTGGTATTCGTAAAGAAACCGCAGGGTGATGGGAAAAATGAGGAAATAGCCGACGGCGATTCCGACGAAAAACATGATGGAGCCGAAAAGAAACGCCGTGCGCGCACCCTTTATTTCGTTGTCATAAAGGGCCGGTTTGATAAAGCTCCACAGGAAATAGAGCATGAACGGAAAGGAGAACGTGAGCGCCAACCAGAATGATGTGCTGAGATGTGTGAAAAACTGGGTGGCGAGGTTGATGTTGATAACCTTGACTTCAAATCCTTCCGTGGAGAATTGCGGAAAAGAGGGAAACAGGCGGGTGACGGAGGCAAAAAAGCGGTAAAGCACGAAGTCGCCGTGGCAAGGCCCCATGATGATCTGGTCGAAAATATAGGGCATGTTTATGAAAAACACGACCATAAAGACGACAAGCACTCCTGCCATCTTGAACAGCACTTTCCGCAAATCGTCAAGATGGCCCCAGAAGGATTTGTCCGCCAATTGGTTGTTGTCCGCTTCCGACATCAGGGCTTATTTCTTTTCTTCGTTGTTCTTGTCGTCTTCGATTGGCTTGTTGATTTCTTCCTTTACGTCGTTGATACCTTCTTTGAAGCTGCGCACACCTTTACCGATACCGCGCATGAGTTCAGGAATTTTTCTGCCGCCAAAAAGAAGAAGAACAATCAGGGCAATGATGACGATTTCACCCATTCCAAGGTTGTTGAGGAAAAGCAAAGTATTCATCGGTTTTTGTTTTTTGATTTCTAAATGTCTACAAAAATACATTTTTCCACAAAAAAATGGGCAATTGAGTGGAAATTATGTCGCAATTTTTTTGCCAAACAGCGATAATTTTGAACAAAACAACAGTAAAAGTGTAATAGCGATGCAGTATTTGCTAATTTTGCGCGTTTAATAATTGACAACAATAAAAATAGGAAATGAAAATGATGAAATTGAAAAATTTATGCCTGATAGCCCTGGCCGTTGCCGGACTTTGTTCTTGTTCCTCTTCAAAGAAGGCTACAATTGCCGACATGAAAGGAGAATGGGATATCGTGTCGTTGAATGGAGAAGCTGTGAAAGCCGGTGTTGCCGAACAGCCTTTTATCGGATTTGACACTAAGGAAGGTCGCATTTATGGTAAAAGCGGCTGTAACCGCATCTTGGGTCAGCTTGACATGACGGCTGCTCCGGGCGAGATTTCTTTCGCGCAGATGGGTTCTACACGCATGGCTTGTCCGAATATGGATTTGGAAAACAATGTGTTGCAGACGCTTTCAGGTGTGACTGGATACAAGAAAACAGGAAATGACTCCTTTACATTCTATAATGCCGACAAAAAGGCCGTTGCAGTGGTGAAAAAACGCTGCGGCGTAATGAAACCGTCGGAATTGGCCGGTGAATGGCTAATTATCAGCGTGGAAGGCGTTGGGGCTAAATCAGAAATGGACACAGCACCCTTTATGGTTTTCGACTTGGAAGAATCGCGTGTCAACGGTAATGCCGGTTGCAATTTGTTCAATTCAGCCATCACGTTGGAAGAAGGACAGAGTATTGCTTTCTCATTGGGAGCTTCTACGATGATGAGCTGTCCGGATATGGAACTGGAACAGATGGTGCTCGGCGCACTCGGAAAAATCCGCAAATACGGAAGAATGTCGAACGGAAATCTCGGTTTGTTCGATCATTCAGGAAATGTATGTATTGAATTGAAGAAGAAATAGCTACAATCTGTATAAAACATGTTTTTTCAGAGGAGGGCAGTGAGTTTTGGCACTGTTCTCCTTTTTTGTTGGTTCATTTTGCAGGGTTGGCAGCGGATATGGCCATGAAGTCGGAAGCCGCCTGAGGTGACGGATGGGTGAATATGGCGTGCTGTCGGGGCGGAGTGTTGCGCGTGGTTTGCAGTGCAATACATGACGAAGCCGTTGTGGCAAGGAGCAGGAGAAGGGAGGTTAGAAGCAGGTATTTCATAGCATAAATGGTTAGATTGTAAAAAAGTGTTTCCCAAAAATAAGGAAAAAAATAAAAAACAACCGTTTTGTTGTCAAAAATGTGCATGATTGTCGGTGTTTTTTCATTAAATCTTGCCGATAATCAACATTTTGGGAGGAAAATAGTGCGTACTGCAAAAAAATGCGTACCTTTGCGGCGGTTTTAAGAACATTAACAAATTAAAGAAACAGCTTATGAAAGCATTTGTATTCCCTGGACAGGGAGCTCAATTTGTCGGTATGGGCAAAGACCTTTACGACACTAATGCAACAGCAAAAGAATTGTTCGAGAAAGCAAACGAAATTCTCGGTTTCCGCATCACAGACCTTATGTTCAACGGAACTGAAGAAGACCTTCGTCAGACAAAAGTAACTCAACCAGCTATCTTCCTTCACTCAGTCATTTTGGCTAAGACAATGGGAGAAGAATTCAAACCGGATATGGTAGCCGGCCACTCACTCGGCGAATTTTCTGCACTTGTAGCAGCAGGCGCATTGTCGTTCGAAGACGGTTTGCGCGTAGTTTCCACTCGTGCAATGGCTATGCAAAAGGCTTGCGAAGCACAGCCTTCAACTATGGCAGCTATCCTTGGCCTGACAAACGAACAGGTAGAAGAAATCTGCAACTCTATTGACGAAGTGGTTGCTCCGGCAAACTACAACTGCCCGGGACAAATCGTTATCTCTGGTGTTGAAGCAGGTATCGACGCTGCTTGCGAAAAAGCATTGGCAGCAGGTGCACGCCGCGCTTTGAAACTGAAAGTGGGCGGTGCATTCCACTCTCCGCTGATGCAGCCGGCACACGAAGAATTGGCAGCAGCTATCAACAATGCCAAATTCTCAGTTCCTGTTTGCCCGGTTTATCAGAATGTTGACGCTAAACCTCACACAGATCCGGAAGAAATCAAGGCTAACTTGATTGCACAGTTGACAGCTCCTGTACTTTGGACACAGATTGCACAGCAAATGATTGCTGACGGCGCTACTGAATTCGTAGAGCTCGGCCCGGGTGCAGTGCTCCAAGGCTTGATTAAGAAAATCAACCGCGAAGTTGCTACTTCAGGACGTCAGTAAGACAAGACATACTATATTTGGACAAGGTGCCGTCGGGGATTTCCCGGCGGCACTTTTTTATGTGTATATGTATATTTTCGGCAATATTATAAAAAATATTGCAAAAAGGTTGTTTTTATCAAATTTATATGTAAATATGCGAAAGTGTTGATTTGTGATTAGATTGCGTAGTTTAGTAATAAAACATTAGTTTATATGAAATTATGAAGTACATTTACTTGTTTTTAGCAGTTTTATTCTGTATGAGTATGAGCGCTTCAGCTCAAAATTTATTAAGCGAAGATCACTACTGTCCACTAAAAATGGACAAGGTTAAAAATTAAATAAATTCGGTTCACT